>ERZ808035.145-NODE-145-length-85760-cov-6.031792_pt1 | contig 85760 bp, 69 predicted proteins | sample MGYA00380189_ERZ808035 | MGnify/ENA primary metagenome ERZ808035 (study PRJEB31490, sample SAMN06133407) | mouse gut metagenome | isolation source: M5_1 | host: mice | place: China: Chengdu | collected 2015-05 ... | reverse complement strand
GCTGGCGTTATGATATACCTTTCCGAGCAAAGCTCGTTTACGTGATTTGCTTCGCAAACTCGGATGCTGGCGTTATGATATACCTTTCCGAGCAAAGCTCGTTTACGTGATTTGCTTCGCAAACTCGGATGCTGGCGTTATGTAGCATCAATCCAATCGGAGCCCGTTTATGAGATTTGCTTCGCATACTCGGATGCTGGCCGACTCCTCCTAAATAATCCATAAAACAAGTCGTGTAAGTTTTTTCAAACCTGCACGACTTGTTTTTATTTTATATTCCCTTTTAACCCTGTGTAATTGTCTGCCTTCATTTATGAGGCGACACGCAGACACTGTTGTGCGCATAACCTGTTCGTTCCGTGCGAACCGGTTTGTGTATCGAGCGCTTTTAACCGTCAGGCTTATCTATTGCCAATCACAGAATACACCAGGCATCCGCCCAGCGCCACAAATACCAGCCCAAGGATCATATACTCCACAATACCCATCTCTCATCCTCCATTCCCGGATATTCCCGTCCTATTTATGCTCATACCAGATTCCACCAAAAAAACCAACCACAACAACCACAATTGAAAAAACAGACCACGCATCCATTTGCATCCCGACTTCCTCCTCACCGTAGACTTCTCAAGAAAATACTAGCATACACACATCTACTTTCACAGAAGATCAGCGGTTTTTTAGCATATCTTTAGCGTTTTCTTGATACAACCTTATCCTGATCTTAACGTCTTCTTAGCGCACATTCTGTTTTCCTTTTATAAGAAAAAGGATATAATGAACGCAGGCACATTAAGACCTGCATTACTGTTTGTTCCGCCGGTTAACGGGCGGCAGAATGGAGATTTTTATGCAAAACAATTCACGAACACACCGCTTTTTTCAAATACAATCGCTGCAGATCCATTCCCTGTTCCGAAACTGCATTGTCATATTGGCCGGGCTGACCATTGCCACCATATTTGCATTCTTGCTGCCGGAAAACACCGTTCCGCAAAATGCAGCCAATATCGCACTTATATATATTCTTGCGCTGATTATCATTGCACGCTATACGGACGGTTATCTTCCGGGACTTATTTCCTCCGTAATTGCCGTCGTCTGCTTTAATTTCCTGTTTACTTATCCATATTTCGAACTTAATTTTACGCTTTCAGGTTATCCCGTCACCTTTCTGGAAATGCTCGGTGTAACGCTGCTCACGAGCACCATGACCACAGGCATGAAACAGCAGGCGCGTATGATTGCCGAAAAGGACAAGCTTTTATCCGAAACGGAAAAGGAAAAGATGCGGGCTAATCTGCTTCGGGCAATATCCCATGATTTGCGGACGCCTTTGACAGGCATCATCGGCGCAAGTTCTTCCTATCTGGACAATAGTAATGTTCTCTCAGAGGAGGAAAAAGGCGCCATCGTGACTCACATTCACGAGGACGCCAACTGGCTTTTAAATATGGTAGAAAATCTGCTTTCCGTCACACGCATCCACAATCAGTCCTCTACCGTCAAAAAGACTGACGAATCGGTTGAAGAAATTGTCTCCGCCGCAATGATGCGCCTGAAAAAAAGGCTTCCCGAGGCATCCGTCAGCGTCTCTGTTCCGGAAGAGCCTCTGATTCTGCCGATGGATGCCATTTTAATTGAACAGGTATTGATCAATCTTCTGGAAAATGCCATCGTCCACTCTCAGAGCAGCCGGCCCATCCTTTGTTATGTGGATGACGATGCCGCCTGTGTGACTTTTCATGTAAAAGACAACGGGATCGGTATTGATCCGGAACGGTTAAAAAATATATTTGACGGCAATTCTTATATCGGAAACAGCGACTCGGACTCCAACAAAGGCATGGGCATCGGTTTGTCCATCTGCAAGACAATCATCACTGCCCATAACGGAACTATTAACGCCAGGAATCACGAACAGGGTGCCGAATTTTACTTTTCATTGCCAAAAGAAGAATAGTCCTGACGTAACATTTCAGCCGGCCGCTCCACTGTCAGGCGGGTTTTTGTATGGCTGAATTGCTGCCGCCTGACTGTTTCAGAAAAAACGGAGGGTTCAACAAATGAATCTAAAACATGAAATACTGCTGATCGAAGACGAAAAAAATATCTGTAATTTTATTGCCACCACACTGCGGACTCAAGACTACAAAGTCAGCTTTGCGGGAAATGCCGCCGGCGGTCTGTCCCTGGCTGCTTCCGCCTGTCCCGATTTGGTTCTTCTGGATCTCGGACTTCCTGATATGGACGGTATCGACGTGATCCGGAACATCAGAACATGGAGCAACATTCCCATTATTGTTATTTCCGCAAGGACACAAGAAAAAGAAAAGGTAGAGGCATTAGACGCGGGGGCTGATGACTATATCACGAAGCCTTTTGGCACATCCGAATTAATGGCCAGAATACGTACCGCTCTCCGCCGCGCCACACTGTCCGGCAATGCATCCGCACCGGCCGAAAACCGATATGCCGCCAGGGATCTTGTGATTGACTATGAGAAACATATTGTCACCGTAAACGGCAGTATCATTCATTTTACCCAGATTGAATACAAGATCCTGACCTTTCTTGCCCGCAATGCCGGAAAAGTCATTACCTACGATACGCTGATCACTCATGTATGGGGACCTTATGCAGACAGTAACAACCGTATCCTGCGTGTCAACATGGCGAATATCCGCAGAAAGCTGGAACAAAATCCCGCCGATCCTCAATATATTTTTACAGAAATCGGCATCGGCTACCGGATGATCGACAACGAAAATCTGTAAGACACACCGGTGTAATGCAAATCCGCACCGCCGCCATTGACAAATATGAGAAAACACAGTATACTAATAAAACCGTGCAGCCGGGGCGTTAGCGGTGCCCTGTACCCACAATCCGCTCTAGTGGGGGTGATGCTTTATCGAGGGTGTACGCTTGTGTAGCTGCCCTTTATAAGTGGCGTTGAAGTTTGGGTCTTACGCAATGGGAATCCGTGAACCGTGTCAGGGTGGGAACACAGCAGCACTAAGCAGAATCTCTCATGTGCCGTGAGGGTGCCTGGCGGAGTTAACTGTAAAGGTAACGTACATGGGTTAAATTCGACATAAAGCGCACGGTTTTTCGTGCGCTTTTTTAGATACAATATATGATACATCATATCCTGACGGCAAATGTAAAACCATTACCATCCAGACTTATGTCATTCCACGCGAAAAACCGTTTTCTATGCGGCTTTTCGCATGATATCAACATCAGAATATCTCCGGAAATTTTCTACAATTCCACTTTTCTGAGATAATAACCAAATTCCCCGGCACGCACTGTACCGCCCGGACATTCAAAGGCCTCGAATCCGAACATCAGAGCCACCATTTTTTCCCTCTCATAAAACACACCCGGCACGCCCAGATAGTAATCTTCTTCTTTTCCCAAAATGACATACCGGTAATTATAAAACCCGTGCAGCAGAAAACTGTTGTTGACAAGGTGCTGGTACTTTGACTGCAGAATTACAAAATCCTTCGGTTCCAGCTTGACATACACTCTTTCATCCCCGTAAGGATGTATGTTTTCATATGTATCCAGAATCTGCTCCCACTTGTCCTCTTTCACGCTGTATTCCTGTGTATTGTATGTCACCGCGGCAGCATCCGCCTGAGTCTGTCGGGGCAGTTCTTCTGTAATGATAATCGTCTGTGGTTGTCTATTTGTCTGCTCTGATCTGTCTGTATTGTGATTCTGCGTTCTCCATGAATTACCGATATTCCACGATTTTATTTCTTTTCTTGTTTCATACGTATTCATTTCACTTTCTCTGTTGTGTAATTCGTCAGTGTCTTTTTGTGTACGATCTGTTTGTATTTTTTCCCCGGAATGATTGATTCTTTCCATCCTGCTTGTGTCCCATGATACATGACTGTTTTCCTCATCCGCTTCGCCGCTCTTTTCTCTGGATCCTATACTCTGAAATGTGTCAATTTTTTGCATGTTTTCTGACAAATCTGATTTCTCTAAATTCTCCGAGCCGGGCATATTTTGTGTCCTGTAATTATTTCCTGAATCTTCCATGTTTTCCGCTTTACCGGCGCTTCCCCAGGCCGTTATACTGCCCGTTTCAATTATACTTCCCATATCTGCGCTGATCGGATCTGGCAAATCTCGCGATCCGTCTATATTGTCCGAATCCGGCAGGTTTCCTGTTTTGTCTGCATTTCCTGATTCATCCGTATTTCCCTGATATTCTGCATTTCCTGATTCATCCGTATTTTCCTGATATCCTGCATTTCCTAGTTCATCCACGTTTTCCTGGTATTCTACATTTCCTGATCCGCCGGTATTCCCGTAAGCTTCAAAGCTATTTGATGTATTGACATTTTCTATCTCTTTTTTATTCTGCGCTTCTCCGCCTTTCTCTTGTCCTGCAAAGTTTTGCTGCTCATATGTATTTTTTCGTGCAGACATATCTAATGCGGATTTACTCTTTCCTTCCAGCACATAACCGCCTGACAGCATTACCTGAATCATGGCCCTGTCAATGTTTTCCGGAAGATTGTCCTCCCAGTTTCCGCCGCCGTCCTGAATCGCAATACCGTTTATCTCTTTCCATCCTGTTCCACTATAAACGCGAATCGGAAATCTTCCGCTTATGCTCAGGGGAAGATTCTGAACCTTCAGATAGCACCTGCTTTCCCGGTCCCGGTTTTCCACCTTTAAAAATCCGGCGCTCCCCATCCTGCTTCCATCTTTGTACAATCCTAAATATATGATTTCTTTCTGGTACATGCCTTTCCCTCTCTCTCATGTTATGCTTCATTACAGTCAAGCCATCTCCCGCCGCCGGGCCATGCATTCATTTTAGCTGCATGTGATACCGCACAATACAGATATCCGGTCACCACTCGTACCATGCACCTGTGAATTACCGTACTGTATGACCGGCAGCGTCTTTGCTGCAAATTGCAAAAATCAGTACAATCGTAACACTGTATGCCGCACGGGCTTTCCTGTAAATATATATGCATCCGGAAAGAAAAAAATGCCGGATCAACATCTCTGGGATGTCATCCGGCATAAAAAGCAAAATTATATCATATACGCAACAGCTATTCCAAAATTCATAAAATCCATATTCGCTAAAGCATTCCAGCATTTCGACAGATCCATTTCCATAAAACTTCTAATACTCTAACGAATCAAGGTATTTCATGTAATTTACAACCATCAACGCGATCTTAAAGGTCAGGGCATCCTCAAAGGTCCGAATATCCAGACCTGTGCTCATTTCCAGCTTCTCAATCCGATACACAAGCGTATTGCGGTGCACAAAAAGCTGTCGTGATGTCTCGGAAACATTAAGATTGTTTTCGAAAAACTTATTGATTGTCGTCAGTGTCTCTTCATCCAGTTCACCCGGAATATTTGACCCGAATATCTCATTGATAAAAATACGGCACAGGTTAATCGGAAGCTGATAGATCAGGCGTCCGATTCCCAGCGTATTGTAAGCCGATACTTTTTTCTCCGCATAGAAGATCTTTCCTACATCCAGAGCCATCTTAGCCTCTTTGTAGGATTTGGATACCTCTTTCAGTTCCCCAACAATTGTGCCGTAAGCTACACGCACATTCAGCATCGCTTCCATGTTCATCATATCCACGATTGTATTAGCGATCTGATCCAGCCTCTCATATTCCTCCTCCGGCACCAGCTCTTTGATCAGGATCACACTGCTCTCATCTACAGCCGTAATATAGTCCCCGACCTGAGAGGAAAACATGCCATTCAGAAATTCCGCAGCAGCAGAATCTTTTTCCTTATCTGTCTCAATCAGAAATACTGCCCTGCGCGCACTTACTTCGATATGCAGTTTTTTGGCTCTATTATAAATATCCACCAAAAGCATATTGTCCAAAAGCAGATTCTGGAAAAAATTATTGCGGTCATATCTCTCTTTATAAGCAACAATCAAATGTTGAAGCTGGCTGACTGCAATGCGTCCCAGCATATAAGTTTCCTCACTGCTCCCTTTCGCATCCAGAACGAAAAGCACATCTTCTTCGTCCAGCACTTTCATCAGATGGTGTTCCCCGATCACCTGACTATCCGCAGGTGAATTGACAAATCCGGCAATAAGTCCGGAGGTGATGTCAGCATCCTCAAAAGTAGCCGCCACCACTTTTCCTTCTAAATCCCAAACACTCAAATTTACTTTAGAAATGGCTTTTAATTCCTCAATACTGCTTCTGATCACTTGGCTTGATATCATATAATAACCTCGCTTTTCGACAAATAAGGGGGATGCTTAAGCATCCCCCTCTGAATCATTCTAATTAGTTAGTGATAGTCTGCTCTGTCTCTTTGTCGAATACATGAATCTTCTCAACATCGAATGCGAACTTAACTGTATCACCAGGTCTTGCCGTTGTACGGGAATCTACTCTGGCTGTAATCGGGAACTCAGCAAGATCAAAGTATAAGTAAACTTCTGCACCAAGCAGCTCGTAAACCTTGATGGTAGACTCAAATACGCACTTAGCAGTCTCGATGAACATCTCGGAATCATATACATCCTCAGGACGGATACCGAATGTTACGGTCTTGCCTGCATAACCGCCATCGATCAGTTTTTTGGACTTAGCGGGCGGTAACGGAATTGTCTGGCCAGCTACTTTAAGGTTTGCAACATCTCCCTTAACTTCCACAACAGCATCCAGGAAGTTCATCTGCGGAGATCCCATGAATCCTGCTACAAACAGGTTCTGAGGTTTCTGATACAGGTTCTGAGGTGTATCTACCTGCTGAACAACGCCGTCTTTCATAACAACGATTCTTGTACCAAGGGTCATAGCCTCTGTCTGGTCATGTGTTACGTAGATGATAGTTGTGCCCAGTCTCTGATGAAGTTTGGAGATCTCAACACGCATCTGCACACGAAGTTTTGCATCCAGGTTGGAAAGCGGCTCATCCATAAGGAATACCTTAGGATTACGAACGATAGCACGACCCATGGCAACACGCTGTCTCTGACCACCGGACAAAGCCTTCGGTTTACGATCAAGCAGAGCTGTCAGATCAAGGATCTTAGCTGCTTCTTTAACCATCTTGTCGATTTCGTCCTTCGGAACTTTTCTTAACTTAAGGCCGAAAGCCATATTGTCATATACAGACATATGAGGATACAGAGCGTAGTTCTGGAATACCATCGCGATATCTCTGTCTTTAGGCTCAACATCATTCACAACTCTGTCGCCGATCTTCAACTCACCGGAAGAAATATCTTCCAGACCTGCGATCATACGAAGTGTTGTAGACTTACCACAACCTGAAGGACCTACGAAAATGATAAATTCCTGATCTGCGATTTCAAGATTGAAATCTTTTACTGCCTCAAAGCCATTGGGATATACTTTGCAGACATTTTTTAAAGATAAACTTGCCATGATTGCCTCCTGATTTTTAAATATTTTTTGTCACTGTAATTATCAGTCTTAATGATTAAGCGATAACTGACTCTGGATTAAGTATAACGGACTTTTTAAGCCTTTGCTATGCCATTATTTCACAAAGATTTCCCGTTACATTGTAGAAATTGCTTACTTTATACTCCAATTTTCACCTCCATAGACAAGTTGACCAAGAATTTAAAATTTTACTATGCACATTTAACAAAAAATATTGTGACCATTTTACGGTATCTCCCCGGCAGGTCTTGCTGTTCACACGGCGTTCATTTCACCAGAATGCACCGCTCTGCGCCATCAGCCCTGTATAAGCTGCGAACTGCTCTACTCCGTCTTGCATGACAGAACTTTATAACCGCTCTCCGTCACTGCCGTAATCAGTTTTTCGTCAGCCACATCTGCGCCCATAGTCACCACAGCATTATTTTGTTCCAGACTGACTTCCACGCCGGTTACTCCTTCTACACCTTCCAGTGCCTTCTGTACATGAGCCTGGCAGTGTGCACACATCATCCCTTCGATCTCCAATGTTTTGGTCATTTTCTTTTCCTCCTTGTTTTTGCTATATTTCTTTTTCTGATTCTGGATCTTTTCATTTAGCCGGCTGTCTTCTGCATTCAGTCCTTCCCGATCCGTAAAAACAGGGATAAACTCCGGCACAGCCTTCTCTGCTTTGGCCTTGTCTCTTCGATTCGATCCCGGTGCAAAGAGATTCAGCCGCAGTGCATTAGTTACCACACAGAAACTGGACAGGCTCATTGCCGCCGCCGCAAACATCGGATTCAGACTAAGACCGAACACAGGTACAAGGATTCCTGCCGCCAGCGGAATACCGATACAGTTATAAAAAAAGGCCCAGAACAGATTTTCATGAATATTCTTGAGTACCTGCCGGGAAAGCCGGATCGCCGCCGTCACATCCGTGAGCCTGGATTTCATCAGCACGATATCTGCCGCATCCAAAGCCACATCCGCTCCTGCGCCTATTGCAATCCCTACATCCGCCCGTGTCAGTGCAGGTGCATCGTTAATGCCGTCCCCCACCATAACTGTACGTCCCCGTTCAGAAAGTTTCCTGACCACTTCTTCCTTATCTCCGGGAAGTACATCGGACACAATCGCCGTTATCCCCACCCGTCTGCCAATGGCCTGCGCTGTACGCCTGTTATCTCCCGTAAGCATAACGACCTGTATTCCCATACCGCGCAATTCACTGACTGCCTGCTGGCTGTCCGGTTTTACCACATCTGCCACCGCAATCATTCCCAATAGCCTGTCGCCTGCCGCAAAATAAAGAGGCGTTTTTCCTTCCAGCGCCATTAGTTCGCCTTTTTTCTGCATCGTATCTGTCAAAAGATTACGTTCTCTCAAAAGAGCAGCTTTTCCGCCAACGGCAAGTATCCCGTTCAGCAGTCCTTCCACCCCCCATCCCGGCAGTGCGCGGAAACGATCCACGCCCTGTATCGTGATTTGCTGCTCTTGGGCCTTTTCGCGGATTGCCGCTGCCAGCGGGTGCTCACTTTTCCCCTCCAGAGCCGCAGCAGTCTGCAGCAGTTCCTGTTCTGACACGCCCTCTGCCGGATACAGATCCGTAACTCTGGGCTGTCCTTCGGTGACAGTTCCTGTCTTATCCAATACGACAAAGTCCGTTCTTCCGGCATGTTCCAACGCCGTTGCATTTTTAAACAAAATGCCCCTTTTCGCTCCCATGCCGTTGCCCACCATGATAGCCACCGGTGTCGCCAGTCCAAGAGAGCACGGGCAGCTGATCACCAGCACACTGATGGCATAAGATAACGCTTTTCCTGCCGGGGCGCCGGCTGCCAGCCAGATAATCCCCGTTATAACTGCAAGCGCAATCACTACCGGAACAAAAATACCTGATACCCTGTCGGCAATCTGAGCGATAGGTGCCTTTGTGGCCACTGCATTCTCCACCATATCAATGATCTGCTGCAATGTCGTGTCTTTTCCCACCCGCATGGCTTTACAGGTCAGCGCGCCGTTACGGTTCAGTGTGGCCGCGCTGACCCGGTCTCCTGCATGTTTATCCACCGGAAGGCTCTCGCCGGTAAGTGCCGATTCATCCACTGCACTCTCACCGTCCATCACTTCACCATCCACAGGAATGCTTTCTCCGGGTCTGACAATAAAAGTATCCCCTTCAATCACTTCTTCTGCCGGAATGGTTATTTCCACACCACTCCGCACCACATGAGCTGTCTTCGGTGCCAGATCCATAAGACTTTTGATCGCATTGGTTGTCTTGCCCTTGCTGTGAGATTCCAGCATTTTTCCCACTGTAATCAAGGTCAGAATCATTGCCGCAGATTCAAAATACATATCATGCAGACAATGTACCGCCATCTCTATCTGATCTGCTCCTGCATAAGCCCCCATACGGAACATGACCGCCGTACTGTACACAAACGCCGCACCGCTTCCCAGCGCCACAAGCGTATCCATATTCGGCGCTTTATGCAGCAGGCTCTGAAACCCGCTGATAAAAAATTTCTGGTTCACCACCATGACCAGTCCCGTCAGCAGCAGCTGGTAAAGCGCAATCGCCCATGGATCAGCCGCAAAGCCTTCCGGTACATACCAGCCCCACATAAGATGTCCCATGGATACGTACATCAAAGGGATCAAAAGACAGAGCGATACGATCAGCCTGCGCCGGATCTCTGGCGTTTCCCTGTCTTCAAAAGCTTCTTTCTTATCACCCGTTCCGTCCCTCTTCTCTGTTCCTGCCGGTGAAGCACCGTATCCCGCCGCCTCCACTGCCGCACAGATGGATTGGCTTGATGCCGGTTCCCCATATTCCACTACCATGCTGTTCATCAGCAGGTTTACGTTGACCTGATGGACCCCTGTTACTCCCGCTACCGCCTTCTCCACATGAGCACTGCAGGCCGCACAAGTCATACCCGTCACTTGAAATTTTTCACTTTTCATATAGAAAATCCTGCCTTCCCGTTACCTGTAACAAAACAACAATACTGTCACTTCAACCGTTTGATCAGTTCCAGCACCTCTTCCATGATCTCTTCATTGCCGTTTCTGACTTCTTGCACAACACATGTCTGCATATGATCCTGCAAAATAATATATCCGAGACTCTGCAGTGCACTTTCCACTGCCCCGATCTGAATCAGAATATCGCCGCAATACCGGTTATCATCAATCATGTTTTTAATTCCGTTAAGCTGCCCGATGATCCGGTTGATCCGGTTCTGTATCTGCTTCTGCTCTTTGGCATCTCTTGGGGTATTCTTATGCCGGCTGCAGGCACAAATATTCTGCTCCTGTTCTGTGGTATACCCATCCGCCACATTTGTGTCCCGTAATTCCTCCGAATTTCTCATCTTATCTACATGATCCATTACTTTTGTATCCTCCCTGCTCTATTGCATCCCATCTCTGCCTCTGATGTCTGTACGCCAGTTTCAATCCTTTATGTGCATTCCACAGTATCTATATTCTGGCCATATCTTTCAGTTCTTATCATAGCAGGCTGCTTCTCTCTATACCGCACTTCTTATTTCTTTCTTTTCATTTTTCTTTTCATATTATGCTTTGCATTATATACCCCACCAGGGTATATGTCAAGTGTGATTGCCGTATGCAATTTTATTTTAAATTCTTAATTTCTATTTGCCTTTTGCGCATTGCTCCTGATTTCCTAATACCAAAAAAGAGACAGCTAAATTTCCGCTGTCTCTCTGAACATGAACAAATTCACAATATGACTCTTTATCTTACTCACTCTTAGGCTCTGCCCATTCATCCCGGTAAAATGCCAACTGATTCTTACCGCGTTTTTTGGCTTTGTACACTCCCTGATCCGCTGCCTTATACAATGTCTCAAAATCAGCGCCCTCGTGGGGGAATACCGCCACACCGATACTGGCCGTAGCCGCATATTTCACATACTCGCCCGCCTGGAAATTATTGAAGAAATGTTCCACCTTCTTTGCTTCCTTGCGAACGGACTCCGGCTCATTCACCCCTTTCAGGAATATCATAAACTCATCGCCGCCGACACGTCCGATGATATCTGTGGCCCGGAAAAGCGCCCCGATCTGCTGTCCCAGCGAGCGTAGCACTTCATCACCAAAAGCATGCCCCATAGTGTCATTGATCTTCTTAAAGTTATCAATATCCACCATAAACATCATTGACTGGGAATTCGGATTCTGTGCCATAAATTCCTTGATCTTACGCTCGGTGGCAAGCTTGTTTGTCAACCCGGTCAGCAGATCCGTATCCGCCTTGTTTTCCAGCTCTTTCTTCTTGTTGTTCGTTCTGATCTTACTGATAATATTTATGATCATGACCATACAGATGAAGATAAAGATCGCCAGAATCAAGTAAGTCAGCATACTCTTGGTATTCTGCCACTGAAGTCCAACCTGTTTATCCACATAATCCTGTCTTACGCCCAGAATCATCTCCCACTGGTTTACGCCAAGCGGAACATATACAAGCATACGGCTCTCATCGCCGACCGTAACAGAAGATGTCCCTCTGGAACCATTGCTCAGACGGTTTCTGATCGTGCGCACCGCTTCCATATTCTCACTCTCAATGGCATTCAGCAGATTTCCACCTTTCAGCATCTTGCTGTTATCAGTGCCCGACAGGCCCAGAATCTCACCTTCTGAATTCACCACCACCAAAAATGTATTGGAATCAAAATCAGATTTGGACATCAGCTGAGAAAATTTCTCCATAGGGTAAAACAGCAGCAGATAGCCGTTCTCCCTTGTACCGTTTACCCGCTCGATCACTATGATCCTGCCGTCGGAATACACATAGGGTACACTGTCAGATTCCTGAATGCTCTTAAAATATGCTTCTTCTGCCACGGAAACTTCTTCCCGCAGATGACTGATCCCCTGGCCGGTACTGTCACAGAACACGACCTGGTCTGCATCGGTACATGTTGCCAGTATCTCTGTCATATTTGTTATATATTCCTGATCCCATGTATCTTCTTTCTCAAGCAGGACACGGACAGGACTGGCTACTTTATTAAGCATGTCCAGTTCATGAAGGAAATCTTCTCCATACCCCTGGGTTGATTTAATCAGGTTTCTCGACACTGACTCTGACGCATCTGCGCTGCTCTTGGTCGAAAAATTAAACAGCATTATCACTACCACGATCATCAGAATCATCGAAGGGATAATCCATGAAACTACTACCGACTTATTTTGACTCTCCATCTGCTTCCTCTTTTCCCCACTCTACATTCAATGAAAAATCCAAATCTGAGGTTTCCTCCCGCTCAGGTTCAAATTTCTTGAAAATACCACTGTAAACCCACGCTGCCGCGTATGCCGGCACGGAAATGCCAAACATGAAAATAAATATGTAAGAATATGTCGAAAAATACCCGATCGCAACGGGAAGCGCATAAATTACTGCCATCAGCAGTGTCTTCGGCAGATTAGCAATGGCAAAGAGCGCTGCATTCTTAACCGTGTTCTTGATCGTATTATCAAATCTGGCCAATAACGGAAAAACATATATCGCCACCAAAAGCAAAACAACCCCTACCGCTACCACGACAATCACTAACGGCTTCGGAAATGAAATTCCCGAATATCGAAAGATCAGGGCATCTCCGGCATAAACTGCCGCCACTACAAGCATCAGCAGCCACAGCAGTGTTGCCTGTCTGAAGTTGCGGACAAAAGACTTAAAAAAACCCTTGACCAGATACCCTTCCTCACCGCGTATCATCTTCAAAACCACATAATGAAGCGCCGTAAAAGAGGCCCCAACAGTAATGATCGGTATACAGCAGACGATCATGAGCAGATTCAAAATCAACAAATCTGCCACCCGGTTCAGAAATCGCATGAAGGGGCTGTCCATATCGAATATTTTTCCCATAACAGCTTCACTCCTACATATATGTTCTATTATATTACAAAAGTACACAAAAAAGCTATAAAAATTTGAAATTTTATTTGCAAAATTTGTCTAAAACCAATAACTTTATATTTTATACTTCTTACTGATTACCTCATACTGTTTATTCAGCGTCTCGTACATTTTCAAAATTTCAGCCGATTCCTGTCTGGCACGCCTCATAATCCTGTCATAGGATTTCACAAAAGTGACTACTACCTGTCTCTTCAGGCGGCCTTTAGATGCCTCATCATTTAAAATATCTACCACCTTCTCCTTCGGCAGTATCTCCCGGTATTTCCGCTCATTTACAAGCGCTGTAACTGTATCCGCAACCTGCAGGATCCGCTGAGGCACGTTCATCTGTATGTCTTTGAGCCTGAGCGGGTATCCGCTGCCATCCCCTCTTTCATGATGGGCCAGCGCCACATCCATGACTTCTTTCTTCATCCGGTTGCTCAGGATTTTTCTCGCAGTATCCACATGTGTCCTGACCAGTCTGATTTCCTCTTTTTCCAGTTTGCGCGGTGCATCGGTAATCTCCCGCGGAATCGAAAGCATTCCCACGTCGTGGATCAGCGCCCCGTAATAAAGAATCTCCCTTTCTGACGGCGGCAGCATCATGTCTCTGGCAATATCTTCACAGATGCAGACCGTGGTGAGCGTATCCACCACTTTGCTCTTGCTCACAAATCCCATGCAGTACATCAGCATCTCAAGGAATTTCTTCTTATCCTCATTGGAAAAGATCATATATTCCACAATGCGGTCCAGTTCTTCCTTATATTCCCCGCTGCGCAGTTTCTCAAACATGCCGTATTTTTCTTCACAGTTGTAAAACAGAAACAGACCCTCTGAGGAAAATTTCGTTCCCGCCTGTTTCTGAAACATGTGCATATCAAACTGGCTGCCCAGTGCATTGGAATAAATATCCATCCTGTCAGCTATGCTTATGTACGCGGCAATCTGCTTGTATGCATAATCCACTTTCTGAAGCTGTTCATATTCCATATGATGATACATGATCACCTTGGCCAGATCCGGTAGAGGAGACAGATATTTAAAAAACAGATGTCCGTAAATACAATGAGCCATGGACTCCTTCGTCTCATAACGCAGCATATCATTGATTCTGCCGGCCTCCGTCTTATATGCACCGATATCGTGCATAGTCGCCGTCATGACAATATCCGCCAGTTCAAATTCCTCGTACTTTCCCTCTTCCCGCAGCATCATATAAACCATATATGCCACTCTGGACCCGTGTTCCATGAGCCTGGGATGGATCAGCTTTAAAATGTCTCTCATTAACAGAAAAATGTCTTTGCTCTTAATATACTCCATATGCAACCTCACATCCTATAAAATAAATTCCATCGGTGTATAAATAATGCCGTCCCTTTTTTCCTCCGGACGGACATCCTTAAATCCCAGCTTATGATAAAATTCCACCCCATAAGGTGAGGAGTTGACCGTCACATGCGAAACCCCCACCTCCGACAGCAGATATTCGGTCAGATATTTCATCAGGGCGCGGCCGATCCCGCGTCTGTGATAGGCCTCATCCACAAAAAGCAGAGAGATATGAGTCGAATTGCGGAGGGTGATCATTCCCACGATCTTATTCCGGTCCAGTGCAACAAACATCTGATAAGCCCCCATGACAAACATGCGGTACAGAGTAGAATCTGTAATAAAATTCTGGAAGTTCCTCACCCCTTCCGGGGAATAGATATCTGCCTCAAACCGCAGGAAGGTTTTCCATGCCAGTGCCATGGCATCCTGCCACTCATCACGATATGCACTTCTGATCTGAAATGAATCTTCCACCCCCGCCTGCGGCTCCTTTATCCTGTTATTCTATATTCTAACGTATATCAGGTAAACATACAACCTTTACAGACTGATTTTCACGTACCGGCCGATTTTACCTGCCAAATGCTACAGAACCAGGCTGTAACTTGCTATTTGACTGCCTCCGCACCCACTTTATTGACAAGCGGAAGGCCGTTTTCCAGTGCATAGGCATTTTCCAGTGTTACCTCCGCGATGGCCTGCATGGCCTCCTTTGTAAAAAATCCCATATGAGATGTAATCAGCACATTAGGGAACGTCATCAGCCTTGCCAGATTCTCATCCCTCATGATCTCTCCGGACTTATCCTCATAGAAAATGCCCTCTTCCTCTTCATATACGTCCAGTCCTACGCCGCCGAATCTGCCTGCCACCAGTCCGTCAATCAGCGCATCCGTATCGATCAGCGCACCCCTCGACGTATTTACAAGATATACCCCCTGCTTCATCCGCCCGATGGTCTCCCTGTTGACCAGATGTTTTGTCTCCGATGTCAACGGACAATGCAGCGAAATCAGATCCGACTCCGCTATCAGTTCTTCCAGGGATACATATTCCACATCCAGCTTCGGATTGGGATAAAGATCATACGCCAGCACGTGCATCCCAAAACCGTTACAGATCCGTATCATCGCCTGCCCGATTTTTCCCGTGCCTACAATACCTGCCGTTTTCTGATACAGATCCACTCCCATCAGTCCGTTCAGGCTCATATTAAAGTCCCTTGTTCTATTATATGCTTTATGCGTATAACGATTTACAGTAAGGATCATACCCATCGCAAATTCTGCCACCGCTTCCGGCGAATAGCTGGGTACACGCAGGATCAGAATCTTATCCTCCGCCGCCTTCACATCCACATGGTTAAAGCCTGCGCTGCGAAGTAAAATAGCCTTTACTTTCATATCATAAAGCTGTTGTATCATCTCCGCATTTACATAATCATTTACAAAAATGCACACCGCATCAAATCCCCGCGCAAGTGTGATCGTCTCCTCCTGCATGGGCACTTCATAAAAACGGATGTCAAACCCGTATTCTTTTCCCATAGGCTCAAACCAGATCCTGTCATAAGGCTTGGTACTGAAAAATGCTATTTTCATATTTAAAAAATGCCTCCTCTTTCCATATTGCTAATAGTATGGTCTGAGAAGGCAAAATCATTCCTGTGGATTTCATGACGGCAATAAATTTTTAAAAAAATCTGCAACTCCCTGTCTGATATTATAAAAAAAACTTTTGAGTGTGCTTTCCACTGCCCCTTCCACCGCTTCATTAATAGCCGTGTTCGCCTCTTCTACCAGCTCCACACTGTATTTCTGATACATCTGTTTCGCCTGCTCCATAAAATCCGCTGCTCCCACTTCAATGGAATCCAGTGTCTGCATAAACCCTACGATTTTTTCCTTATTTTCTTCCGTCAGGGAAATATCAAATTCTTTCTCACCCTCAGCGATGGCTTGTCTGATGCTGTTCTCATCCGACAACACCACACCCCCGGTTCTCACTTTGTCGATCATCCAGCCCACAATGGTCTCCTCACCATCATTTCCGCTCCGTACCGCACTGCCGTTTTCAGATCCCAGCACTGTCAGAACTGTCATGCCAAGCAGGACAAGCAAAATAAGCATGCCAAACCGTCTTCTCCACCTATGTCTTCTCATTCATACACTCCGTTCAATATAACCCGATATTACTGCCATTGTCCGGTTTCCGGTTTTCCCCGGCTAACAGTCCTGCCGGTCAGATCCTCTGAAGAATCCAACGGTAAACATCCCCGTAGACTTCCGCCCTGTCCACCTCGTTCAGAAGTTCATGCCGATCCCCGGGATAAAGCTTCATCTGCACGTTATTCATGCCGATCGCCCGAAAAGACTGATAAACTTTTTCTACACTCTTTCCGTAATCCCCCACCGGATCTTCTGCACCTGACAGGAAGAAAACCGGCAGATCCACCGGCATTTTGCGCAGTTTCTCTGTATCGTGCAGATTATAGATCAGCCGGAACAATGTCTGAAAACCATTGACTGTAAAGATAAATCCGCACAGCGGGTCTTCCACATACTTTCGGACATTTTCCTCATTTCTGGACAGCCAGTCAAAGGAAGTCTTCGGATCACTGATTCTCTTATTATAAACACCAAAAGCCGCTTTATCCACCAGACCGCTCACATGTTTTCCGCCGTACAGCAGTTTCTGAACCGCCGCCAGCATACGGGCGCATAAAAGCACCGGTCTGGACTGCATACCCGTTCCAACAATGACCGCCCCCTCAATACCACTGCCGTAGCGCAGCAGATAATTCCGCGTGATAAAGGATCCCATGCTGTGCCCTAATAAAATATAGGGTACACCGGGGTATTGTTCCTGTGTTATCTTCTTCAGCCTGTGTTCATCCCGTACCAGCACCGTAGGCGCATCATCCTTGCAAAAATATCCGTAAGGTTCTCCGGGCTTCACACTTTTTCCATGCCCAAGATGATCGTCTCCCACCACAAGTACCCCTTTATCCGCCAGATACCGGGCAAATTCATCATATCTGTCCACATATTCCGACATGCCGTGGATGATCTGAATAATACACACCGGCTTCTCCCCGTCCGGAATCCACCTGATTCCGTGAATCTTATGCTCACCGTCTCTTGAATCAAAAAAGAATTCTTCCTTCCGCATTACCCAGTCATCCTTTCCTGCCGGATCGCAGCCTGCCGCCGGCATATGCTCATAGCATTGTATCCTTTCAATCAGGCATTTAACAAATCTCCGCACCCGCCGGCATAGCTCTTTCCGGCGTCATCAACGCCAGCCGCCCTTCTGCGTCTTCCGCACACAAAAGCATTCCTTCAGACATCATTCCGGCAATCTCCCTGGGCTGCAGATTAACCAGCACCATCACTTTCTTTCCTACCATCTCATCCGCACTGTAATGCTGTTTGATGCCGGACAGGATCTGTCTCACCTGGGATCCCACACGCACCCTGGAGCATAACAGCTTCTTGGATTTCGGCACTTCCTTACATTCAATGATTTCTCCCACCTGGAACTGGCACTTGTCAAACAGGTCATAAGTAATGATCTCCTTCGCCTCTATATCGATCACTTCACCTGTACCGTCTTTGGCTCCTGCTTCATCCGCTGTGCCCTGGTTTACTCCTGCTGCCGCAGATGCGCCTGTATCCGTCGCTTTTCCGTTTTCACCGGATGCGCCCTCTTCTCCGTTCACGCCGGCCGCCGCCCGGCGTTTTGCAAACATCTCCTCCACTTTTTCCGTAATCTCCTTCAAATCCTGACGGACAAAAAGGATTTCCGGTGTTTCTGTAACCTTATTTCCTGTGGGATACAATGCGGATGCTCTGGCAAAATCCTTCTTCTGCGCACATTCCTCAAGCACATCGAAGCCGATCAGATCCGCTTTGATCTGAGCAGCGACCCGCACTGCCGTCTCTGGCATATACGGCTCAAGAAGAGAAACTCCCACAAGAATCCCGTTCAACAGGTTATATAATACAGTGGCAAGCCGGTCCTGTTTCGTCTCATCCTTAGCCAGTGCCCAGGGCATTGTCTCGTCAATATATTTATTACAGCGTTTGAAAAGAGCGAATATCTCCGTCATGGCATCTGCCACGCGAAGTTCCTCCATCTTCTGTACCACTGTGTCATAAGTTTCTGTCACCACACGGAACAGATCCGCATCCACGTCCTCTGCTCCGGCATCCACACCTGCTTTTTTATTCTCTACCACGCCGCCAAAATACTTATTGCTCATGGAAATCGTTCTGTTTACCAGATTCCCCAATGTATTGGCCAGATCAGAATTCAAACGCTCTACCATCAGATCCCATGTGATCACGCCGTCATTTTCAAAAGGCATCTCATGGAGTACAAAATAGCGCACCGCATCCACGCCGAAAAAGTCAATCAGGTCATCGGCATAGATCACGTTTCCTTTGGACTTGCTCATCTTGCCGTCACCCTGTAAAAGCCAGGGATGTCCGAACACCTGCTTCGGCAGCGGCTCACCCAGAGCCATCAGGAAAATAGGCCAGTAAATCGTGTGAAACCGAATGATGTCCTTACCGATCAAATGCAGATCCGCGGGCCAGAGTTTCTTATATTGATCACTGCTCTCCCCATCCGCTTCATATCCGATGCCTGTGATATAGTTTGAAAGCGCATCCATCCATACGTAAACAACATGCTTCTCATCAAAATCCACCGGAATGCCCCATTTATATGAAGTCCTGGACACACACAGATCCTGCAGACCCGGCAGAAGGAAGTTGTTCATCATCTCATTCTTGCGGGACACCGGCTGAATGAACTCAGGATGTGTATTGATATGCTCGATCAGCTTATCCGCATATTTGCTCATTTTGAAGAAATATGCCTCTTCTCTGGCCGGTTTTACTTCCCGCCCGCAGTCAGGACATTTGCCGTCCACAAGCTGGGATTCCGTCCAGAATGACTCACAGGGCGTACAGTACATGCCTTCATAATATCCCTTATAAATATCCCCCTGATCATACAGCTTCTTAAAAATCTTCTGTACCTGCTTCTCATGATAATCATCCGTAGTACGGATAAACTTGTCATAGGAAGTGTTCAGGGCATCACAAATCCGGCGGATCTCACCTGCAACCTGATCTACAAACTGCTTCGGAGTGATACCTCCTTCCTGTGCTTTAAGTTCGATCTTCTGTCCATGCTCATCCGTGCCTGTCTGAAAAAAAACATCATAGCCGTCTTTCCTCTTAAACCGGGCAATGCTGTCTGCCAGCACGATCTCATAGCTGTTCCCGATGTGCGGCGTACCTGATGTGTATGCAATTGCCGTTGTGATATAATATTTTCCTTTACTCATGTCAAGCTCCTTTCTTATGAAGTAAAAACCGCCTTCTCAAATCCATCATGCACCAGACATAATGAAAACAAGAAGACGGGGTGTATACCGTGTTACCACTTCTTTTCGCCGCTTCCTCACGAAACCGGCCTCACTGAGTACTATCATACTCTGCCGCTGTAACAGGCGGAACCTGTTGCGTCCTGACCGCCCGCGGCTCAGACACACTGCTCAGAAGCCATCTTCAACAGCGTAACCGCTTCATTCCTCTCAGCATACGGAACGTTCTCTGGAAAGGGCTCTTCTGTCTACTCTCTTCGTCACTGCTTTCTCTCAATAAAATATATCGTTAGCCTAACACAAAAGAATTTGCTTGTCAATTCCCCGGTGCCGCCAATCCAGCGATTCTTACAGCCGTATCGGCCGATTTCCGGTCTATATCGGCATTTGCCACATTCAACGTGCACCTGTAGATTCCGGTCTCATACACCCTAAGCCCGGAACCGGTTCCCAGCATATTACCCGCCTCATCCGTCCAGATCAGTTCATCACCTTCCTTCCATGTCAGATGTTCATACCCTTCCCCTTCTTCCAGCACGGCTTCCAGGTAAACAGCCCTGTCTGAATAATCCGTATCTTCTCCCATGACCGACAGTTCCGCATAGACAACATCTTCCAATCCGCATACAATTTCATGCTGCCATACAGTAACCGTTTTGGTACTGACATGATTGCAGGTGCCCGGATTTTCGTAAAGTCCTCCGTGACTCGGGCATGTGTACTGTCCTCCATGCCAGCTCCCTCCACCCGGCTCATCAGGATTAGGATAAAATGTTGCCTCTGTCTTTTTAAGTTCAGCGCCGCATTTATGCTTCTCCTGTCTGGTCGTATGGGAATTCTTATAACAGCCGGAAATGCCGTCTTTGTTCTCCTCATTTCCGATATGAATATGCCGGATTTCAACCTGTTCCTCCGATGCCGCATAAACCGGCAAAAAAGTGTCAGGCACATCTCCGTTCTCTCCGTCTTCTTCTCCTTTCCTGTACGCTTTGTCATTGTCTGCTCCGTTTCCCAGCAAAAGCCTGCCGCCGGCCCATGCCGCTTTGCCGCGGGATATGTTGTCTTCTGTGGCCGTTTCATAAAAATCCGTGCGTTCTTCCACTCCTTCTACATGCATGGCTGCCTGTGGATTCAAAACAGGCAGTCCACCGGGTACATTCTGGGATTCCTCCGCCGCCTTAAGCAGTGTCTGCCAGTCGATTTGAGATAAATCGATGTTCTCCTGCACAGTATCGGGATTCCGGTCAAACGTATATTCATCTTCCGCCTGTCGTCTGAACCGCGTGCCCAGTCCCATCAATACACCTGCCAGTCCGTGCTTTTTCTCCGTTATATAGACACAAATCTTTCGCAGATCACCTGCATCTATGACAGCCTGCCCGTATTGAATCTTTCCTATACTTCGAAGCATCTTCAAAATTCGCGTGTCCATTCCCCATGTCACCCTCGGTGTTTTATGACTTGTGTCTGCCTGTGTTCCGCCATTTGCACCTTTCTTTGTTTCACCCTCATTTTTTGGCGGATTTGACGGAGCCTGCCGCGGCCGGCTGCGGGGTTTTTCTTTCCCTTTTTCGTTTCCCTGAGGTTTCTCGTCACCATCCCTTTCCGCTTCCTCCACAGTTTCATCCTGCTGTCCGTTCAAATTACCATCCTCAGGGCTGTCTGATGTGGCATCATCGAGATTACTGCCGTCCTGATCCGGGTCTTCCTCTTTCTTTTGTTCTTCGTCTTTGTCCGCGCGCTCCTCTTCGCCCTGTAGAACATCATTGCCACTCCCGTCGTCTCCTGCACCTTCCTCCGGCTGACTGTCTCCGCCTGTACCGTCCTCATCCTCCTGTGGTATATCTCCTTGCGAACTGCAATTTTCGTCCTGTCGGCTGTCATCTTCGTCCTGCAGTGTATCCTCTTGCCTGCTTCCGTCTTCGTTCTGCGGTGTATCCTCCTGCCTGCTTCCGTCTTCGTTCTGCGGTGTGTTCTCCTGCCGGCTGTCATCTTCGTTCTGCGGTGTATCCTCTTGTCGGCTGCCGTCTTCGTTCTGCGGTATCCCCTCCTGCCGACTGCTTTCGGCTTGCAATATGTCTACCTGTCGACTATCCCCTTTAGCCTTCAGCGTTCCGTTATTTGGCCTTTCACTCTTTTTCTGCAGCGTGCCATCAATCCCCTCTCCGTTACCGCAGGCATACTGAGCCGCATATACAGCATCTGCCTGCACCCCGGTCAGGCCGGTTGTCAGAATAAGGACAGTTCCGATCAATGCCCACAGCCCCATGCCTGCCCTCTTTTTTCTGAAATTTTTGTCTTTCCGGTTCCCGGTTTTTCTAACCGCCATCTGATTTACCCCATAATCAACTTTTTTTCTTCTATGACTGCTTCTCACGATATCCGATCCACCTGCCTTCCTCATCATATATTTCTTCGTAATCCACTATTCCCCGGCCTTCCATCCATCCTCTCAGATAATGCTCTCTCAGATCGTGATTATTGCCCCGCATAAGGCTGCCGTCCGACCATGCCGCTCTGCCCAGTGTCATATTATCCGAGGAAGCAAGCGTATATGCCTCCTCATAGCCCGCCGGAAGTGTCTGAGACTGTGCCAGAGCCTGTAGCAGCAGATCAAATTCCACCGCCTGCAGTTCCTCCACTTTCTGTATTTTTATAACTGACGCTTCGACCTGGGGATCCCGTGTATAACGATATCCCCATCCATCCCTGATCAGTTTTGTCCCTACGCCGCCAAGGGCTTGTGACAGACCACCCTTGCCCTCAGCGGCATATTGAAAAAGCACATTGATATCCTCTGCGTCCAGTACCACTTCCTGCCCGCCGGAATCACTGTAGCGAATCACTCCTCTGCTCTGAAACGTACTTCCTTCTCCGGCATCAGCAGTAATTCCCGCAAACAGTAACCCGGAACAGGCCAGGACAACACCTGCCAGTGCCGCCGCTTTTCTTTTTGCCGGCAGGATTCCTGCTTTCGCATCTTTTGTTTGTTTTTCGTTCTTTTTTCTGTTTATAGTCATTTATCTTCACTTCTCCTTTTCGTATTTATATCCATTGTTTTCTCCATTTCTGCGCTGCTTTTGTCTCAACTATGTTGAGACATCGCATGAAACGAGTTTGTGACAAGCAACGCGCAGACACAAATCTCGCGATTGAAAATTTTAATTTTCAATCTTATCACTCCTGATAAGGTTCCAGATAAAGTGTGTTTTTCTCCGCGTCATAATGATACCGCAGTGTCTGCACAGCCAGCTTTCCGATCCGGTTCTCTACGGCAGTCAGCTGGTTTAACAGTTCATCCAGATGATTGTTGACCTCCGTTATATTCTGATTCACGGCCGCTTTCAGAGTCTTCTCAAGATTTCCGATATATGTCCACAGCTTCGCGTCTTCCTGTTCCAGCGCCGCAATCTTCGTATACAGCTTTGCAATATCCCCCGTAGACCGCTCCACATCTTTACGCAATTCCATAAGCTGCTGCTGTATCATCGGCAGCGTTTTCTGATCCATGACCTGTACAATATCGGTGAGATCATACAGTTTCGTCTGCACTTCTCTGAGATTCTTCACAATATTGCTCACTTCCGTATGAAGCACCGTGATCTGCTTCTGCAGGGCGGCATCTTCTTCCTTGCACTGCACGATAGTTTCCGCCAGATTCTGCTCTATCTTCGTCATCGTCTCATACAGTTCTTCGATCTTGTCTCCCAGCTGCTCTATACTGGTCAAATACTCCTGTTTCAACTCTTCTATGCTGGTCAGATATTCCTGCTTCAGCTCCTGGCCGGAATCCTGCGCCATATACTCCGCCGCCTTTTCTTCAAAAGAAGCCGACACAAGCTGCTGCTCCGAATCCTGCGCCTCTTTCAGCCTGTCCAGTTCAGCCAGACGTTCTTTCTCCCGTGCGTTGTGTCCCCATAAAATCAGCAGCAGCAATACAATCACAACCATTGCAACCGCCCCGATCACCACAGCGGCCAGCCTGTCCTCTCTCCTGTCAGGATCATTTTTTCTTTCGTCCAGATAATCTGACACTTTCGTCATAAATTCTCTCATAAACTTTCCTTTCTTTTGATTAATTACGTTTTCTGCTGCTCCGGCCGGAGTGTAAAAACAATTGTATTCCAACATTTGGAAATCCGTGGCGATCCGCCATAGAACCGTACATGATATGTACGGAATAAAGTATACTTCAAGATGAATCCAAAGATTGTATAGTTAAGATAGCAAAATATCTTTTCTTTTTCAATATCGGAATATTGCACAAATTTTTTTCAGTAAAAAAGTCAGAGTCCACTGTTTCCCGTGATATACTCTGACTTTTTCCCTCACAAACGAAATTTCGTCTTTCTATTCTAAAAAAACTTTATAAACAAAAAGTTATCTTCCTTCGTACTGTACCGAATTCAGATCAATAGGTTAAGATCTCATACCCGTCCTCTGTGACCACCAGCGTCACTTCCCACTGTGCCGAAGGTTTTCCATCGTCAGTATAAACAGTCCAGCCGTCCTCATCATCAATATAAATATCAGCCTTCCCCATATTTACCATCGGCTCTATGGTGAATACCATGCCCGGCACCATGAGCATTTCCGTGCCTTTGGGCGTCACATAACTGACAAAAGGTTCTTCATGGAATTCCAGCCCCACGCCGTGGCCGCCGATCTCCCGCACAATAGAATAGCCGTTTGCTTTGGCATGATCGTTGACAGCCCGTGCCATATCTCCAAGGAAATTCCACGGCTTCACCTGCGCCAGACCTGCATCTATGCATTCTCTGGCCACCTGTACCAGCCGCCTTGTGTCAGGCGCCACATCTCCCAGCATGAACATTCGTGAAGAATCTGAAAAATATCCATGATAGATCGTAGAAACATCCACATTCACGATGTCACCGTCCTGCAAAATCCGTTCTTCACAGGGAATCCCATGGCACACCACTTCATTGATGGAAGTACAGACACTCTTGGGAAAACCTTCATATCCAAGAGTAGCCGGAATCCCGCCCATGTCTCTGGTCATCTCGCAGACCAGCCTGTCAATGGCCTCCGTACTCATGCCCACATGAATCTGCTTTGCAATCTCATCCAAAATCGCTATATTCAGCTTACTGCTCTGTCGGATCCCCTCAATCTGCTCCTGCGTTTTGATAATATCATGATCCGGTACGATATGCCCCTGTAGGGCATAATGTTCTATTTTTTCATCAAATGCCATATGACAGGCTTTATATTTGCGCCCGCTGCCACACCAGCAGGCATCATTTCTTCCTAATTTCTTCACAGTGAACCTCCGCCTGGAATGTTTCTTTTCACAATTCCCGATTGAAATACGCCGTCAAAAACACCGCCGGGGAATTCCAGTAAATGGTGATCTCATTCAGAGAATAGCACGCTGCATGGTCTACATAGCACTTCATAGGCGGTGTACCTTCCCTGATCCGCTCTCTGCCAACCTCATCACAGGGCGTCTTAAACGGGCCGCCGCTGACCCAGCCGGGCATAGGCTCTTCGATGCCGTCACACTCCGTAGGACGGTTATGAGGATGTCTGTATGCATGTTCTCCATATCCTGTCACATAGCTGTAATCCACGGCGTTCATGCCGAGAAGATAATGAAGCTGCGCCAGCGCGGTCTGCTCATAAATCAGAGAACGTTTCTCACAGCCAGCCTGATCCGGCGATCCTGCTTCTTCATCCTTCTTCGCCGTCATTGCCGCCAGTATGAGCAGCATACCGCGGTTCAGCACCACCATATTGCTGCCCCAGATATAATCCTCCGGCTCCATAGCCACACCGTAGCCGGACTGTTCCGCCACCCGAACCAGCCTGTCCGCTTCCGCCAGCACAGTCTTCCGCAGTTCCCCCACGCTGTCCGGAGAAGCCGTGCCGGCCGCATCCGTCAAAATCCCAAGCGCCGCAAATCCAGACACGTCCGTCCAGCCGAAATCAGTCCTGCTTAAGTCCTCCTGCAAAAGCTTCGAAACCTGTTCCTGATATTTCTGTTCTCCCGTTGTGAGCAGCATCTCTGTCGCAGCCCAGAGACGTTCGTCCCGATCGCACACATCGTCATATTCTCCCGTGTTACAGCTTTCCGGATTATGGAACCCGACATATTCGGGATGCTTTTCCAGCCATTCATATGCAGCCTCCGCCGCCTCAAGCAGCCTGTCTGCAAAAGCCCCGTCATAAGTTCTGTATACTCTGGATGCAAGAGCCATGGAAGCCGCATAATCCGCAGTTGCCATAGATGAGACAGGAAAAAGATAAAACTGCGCCTTGTCCTCCTCCGGCATGATAAAATCTGCATGACGTTCCGATGTCAGCTTATGATATGCACCGCCTTCCTCGTCCTGCATTTTCAACATCCACTCCAGTTCATAACGGCATTCACTCAGAAGATCCGGTATACCGCTTCCCGATTCAGGTATGTTCAGACTTTCCTGAAAGCTTTCAGGAAAAAGCTGAAAGGCATATAATAAATGTCCAACCGCCACCGCAGCCGGCGAAATATACCTGCCGTAGTCGCCCGCATCATGCCAGCCGCCTCTTACCTCTTTTACCACACTGCGGTCGTTCCAGAGCACTGCATCACCCATATGACAGCAAGGGTGGGTATAGGGCCCGGCATACTGTTCTTCCAGCGCACAGCCGCAGCGCTGAAAATAAAGTGCCTTCTGCAAATCCCTCTGAAGCTCCTTGTAAACATCTTTCCCGATGCGGAAGCAATGAGAACGTTCCCCCTTCTCATTCTCTATGTAATACAAGCCGGCTTCATGGATTTTGCTGAAATCCACTTCGTACACATGATCGCCCGAAGCAGCATCTGTTCCGGCATCCCGTGCCGTTCCCGCCATCACCTGCTCCTCCCCGCCGTCTTTCATCCGCATTACTTTGTAATTCTCTCCCGCAGTCATCACCGCCCGTTTCCTGTCCTGTGGCAGATACCCTGTCTGATCGCAATAAATTGCCATTGTTAACCCCCTTACTTTCCGCAGACATGCCTGCGATACATCCATAGCCGCTTCAATACTTTTCCAAATACATGTCGATTACATAGTACTCCTTACCGTCTCTCTTTTCAAGCCGCGAACCGTTTTTTCAAAGTTTTATCCTATGCCTGCAAAAACTGCTCCGCCTGTTCCATGGACATATGAAGTTCTTCTGCGATCATCCGGCAGATCGTCCTCTGCGGGATCTCTAATTTTCTCATCCCCGCCGCCATAGCCCTGACCGCTTCTGCGATGCCTTCTGAAATGCCGGCCTTCTTCCCTTCTTCAATCAATTCATCAATTGCTCTGCACACGTTGATCTCCTCCTTCTCCTTGTCTTTGCTCCGGCGTGCCAGATTCAGCAGACTGGCAGATCCTGTCATCATTCCAAGTGTCTGACATGTCTCATCATCCATATTCCGGCAAGCCTTGTGCGTATCAAGATACTCTTTAAAACCGGATCTGTCATTTCTTCTTGCATACAATGCAAACAGCATCCCCAGCTCTGTCCGAAAACATTCATAATCCTTCTGTTCTGACAGTCTGAGGATGTGAAGCGGATATACCGGCACAAGTGCGCGCAGTCGATCTGCCAACTCTACATCCTCTCCAAAATCTATCAGATCATGCATGCTCTCCGCTCCTTGCCATGCTTCACTGCCCCAGTAAACTATCAAGGTAACCACCGGTCTTAAACGTTCCTCTCTTCGAATTCCACAAAGAAATTCCGCGTCATCTCTCAATGCCTGTCCAGGCGTTTCCCTTTTGATTTTTTTAAGCTGCCGGTCATATTCCAGTGCTTCCTGCAGCATCACCCTTGCAGGCATACTGTAATCAATATGTTCTTGATTCGCCACGATCCATACTGCAAATAATTTTCCATCCCGATCCTGTTTCATAACCAGATCATTAGTTCTTTCCAGTGCTTGTCCATTGCGAAACATTGACTGCACTGCATTGGCCTCCGTCAAAGTATCCGGACAGACAATTTCCTCTCCACAAAATACGACGCCGTTAATCAAATCTGCATACCGCCTTCTGTCCGAAAGATAGTCCTTCAGTGTAATGTCTTTCTTTCCCATCCTGCCTCCTGTTAGTTAACTTGTCGAACAGAAGACTGCCATCCGACCAAATCTCCTGCCCTATTCAATTGGTTATTGGAATAAAAGCACGATTTCGTCAGATGCCCTCTCGGACGTGATCATATACCGCATCGTGGCATATGTATTGATATTTTGAAGTGAAATATATGCTTTTGCGACATTGTAACATAATCTCATATATTTGTCACTCATTTCTTAGAGCATTACGGACAAATTTTAAACAGATCCGGAAATATACCCTACGCCAAGTCCAGACCGCATTTATACCCATAACATGCATTTTGGCGGCTGTGCACTTAACGGTTCGTTAAATTTATATTGGAAATATCTGGAAATTTATTCGTATAGTTGACTTCCATTTCTTTTATTCGCAAATTATCCTAGAATTATAGAAGAAGCAATAAAAACCAAACGACAGATAATAAACTGTAGGTTAATAAACACTATGTGTCGGAGATCAATATGGAATTAGGTAAATTACTGGCAAAATTACGTAAGGAAAAAGGCGTTCTGCAAAAAGAAGTGGCAACATATCTGAATGTGACTGTAGCGACAATTTCAAATTATGAAAAGGGTGTCCACGCACCCGATTTAAATACATTGATCATGTTGGCAGACTTCTTCGATGTCTCTACAGATTATCTTTTACAGCGGACAGATTACAGATCAAGCATCAATACACTGAATTATCATCTTTCTGCTGATTATACTGTGAGTGACCTGATGAACACTGTGGTGGAACTTGACCCACGCAACGTACAGGCGCTGTTGGACTATTACGAATTGCTGATGCTGCGTAATTCCATGAAGCGCGTTAAATAAAAAGCATAAGTTCCACCACAAACAACAGGGAGTACCTCAAACCCGGATGGCTGAAAGCCTGGGGTTCGGATACTCCCTAATTGTTTTACACTTTTTTCATTCCGGAGAGCCCGTCCGGCAGTTCGTCCCTATGCCGCCGGCGGTATGCTATGTATGCCGGGTATGCTGTTTCCCGGATAACTAATGTTACTTACCACACCTGCGCAGACAAAGACCGTCTCCGCATTGGAAAAAACGAACAAAACTTTTGCTGTGAAAGCTTATCTGACAATTACAGCCTCGATGAGCAGATCTTCTGTTTCACTCAGGTTACTCACGAAGAAATAGTGTCTTCCCTTTAATTCAATTGCAAAATCCTGAATAAGTTTACCCGATCCTTCCACATACCACATAACAAATTTCGGATCTTTCAAACCCATCTGATAATCAATCGTATCAGGATCACCAACACAAACAACTGACACTGAATCACCAATCTCTTGATTAAAGCCAGTGGAAACATAAGTTTCTCCCGCCGGAACCGACCACTTAATCTGGCGAATCAGATCATGCTGATCCATGCCATCCTCTTCCATATAGTGAACCTTGGAAGGATCCAGATCAAAGGTCTTCGATAATACTTCTACTACCTCCGACGCTTCCTCAGAGGAATCAGCTGCTTCCGCAACATAAGATTCCTTATTGCTTGTCCGCTCCGCCACTTCCCGATAGACATTTGCCACTCCACCGCCTGCCGCCAGCGATGTTATGCTGCTGCCCGCCAGAAAGACAGCGCCCAATATAACCGCACTTCGTCTTTTCAGACCTCCATGCTTATGAAATCCCAGCATATATGCTACTCTCCTTTCATAATTCGACTTCTTATCAGCCAGCGCAAATAGCTGATACCTATTTTTCTTACCATCGGAAATCATAAGCTCCAAGATAATCTCAAAGTACTCTTTCCGGGTAAACGCATCGATTCCCTTTTCACATGCTGCCCTGTCACAATACTTCTCACAGATCAGATCCATCTGACCCAACAAAAAATATACTGCCGGGTTAAATACATGCAGCAAGGCCGCGATAACGCTAACTGTTTTAAGATGCATATCACCGTTCAGATAATGACACAATTCATGGTAGAATATGACTTTCGCCTGTTTCTCCGTGTAACACACCAGCGGCAGAATCACAACATATCCGTGACAGTAAGTGATACACGGAGTCTGAACCATATCATTTCTACACAACGATACCTCACCGTCAATTCCGAGCTCGGCACAGATATCGTGAAACACTTTACAAGTCGCCTCATCTTCTTCGGGAATATTACCCTTACAAATCTCCATCCAAAAATGACGGCAGAACATTTTGTGGATCAGCAGCACAACGAACATACCCAGCCAGATACATCCAAACACGGCACTGATATTAAATGTCACGGATGTCCCGTAGAACAGGTTGATAGCACTCCCGTCATGGAGTGTATTCAGCCATTCGCCTGCATACAGCACAAAATAGACGAACGGCAGCAGGTACGTGCATAGCGTCACCTTAAAAAGAAAACGCAAAAACCTGACATCCTTCTTGATACATTTCCTTATGATTCCTCCTGCAAGGAAAAATATCGTTCCGGAGATGCCGGTCATTAACAGTGCAACAAATAAGTTACTCGCCCAGTCCATCGATCATCTTCTGTATCCTTTCGATCTCATCTTTTCGTAACGGCCTTCCCTGTGTAAGTGCACACAGGAACTCATCTGCATTATCGTGATTCCAGAAGCTAAGGTAATCACTCGTCAGCTGTCCTTTGTATTCATCTAACGGGATTAAAATCTGATAGAAGAATACACGTCCCTGGCGGTAATGCCTTAAATATCCCTTCCTCACCAGACGCGCAAGAAATGTCGAAACCGTCTGAGGCTTCCACTCCTTATGGTATTTATCATTGACCCTCTGCATAATCTCCATAAGGCTAAGTTCTTCCTCGGCGTCCCACACCGTTTTCATTACCAACTGTTCACAATCTGTTAAATTTTCAAGTGTCATAATCTGCCTCCCGTAATCCCTACAATTAGCATTGTAGTTATAGTATATTAATTTTAAGTATATTTCAATACTATTTTATTATTCGTAGAATATCAAGCAAAAAATGTCTTAAAAACTCGCAAAAATAAACTGTTTGTGTCGTCACAACAACAAAATTCAACATCTTGTATACCTGGAACGACAGGAAAACAAGAAAATATATTGCATATTCGACATAAATCATGTAGAATGCATAATTACCGTTGCCGGATATTTATTTTTCGTTGTAATCTTAAATCCGGTAACAAAATAGCACGTTTCATATTTTTTAGCGTCATGTTAACATCATGAATACGCATACTGTTAAAAGTATACCGGTAATATGCAAAAACAGGAAAACAAATTTGTATCTGCGGCTCAAATTTACAGATATGGAAAAATTTACATATCTATAGAAAGGCATGGTTATTAATATGGTAAAATCTAACACAAAATCCGGTTTTTTACATAAATTAATCGGCGACAGGGCTTTTTACAAAATGGTTCTTGCGATCGCCGTGCCGATTATGATACAAAACGGCATCACAAACTTTGTAAATATGCTGGACAACATCATGATCGGACAGGTGGGTACGGAGCCCATGTCCGGGGTTGCCATCGTCAATCAGTTGATCTTCGTCTATAATCTGTGTCTTTTCGGCGGCGTTTCAGGTGCCGGTATTTTTACGGCGCAGTATTTTGGACAGAAAAATGATGAAGGTGTCCGGCAGACTGTACGTTTTAAGCTCTGGATTGTAACCATCATCACCCTGCTCACCACCACGCTGTTCCTGACCGCAGGACCGTCGCTGATCCGGCTCTACCTGCAAGGAGAAGGCACAGCCGAAAGTGTTGCCGCAACACTGCACTACGGCCGGCAGTATCTGCTGATCATGCTCCTCGGTCTTCTTCCTTTTATGATGGTGCAGGTGTATTCCAGTACTCTGCGGGAATGCGGGCAGACGATCCTTCCCATGAAGGCCGGCATTGTGGCAGTATTTGTCAATCTGATCCTGAACTATATTCTGATCTACGGCAAATTGGGCGCACCCGCGCTGGGCGTACAGGGTGCCGCCATCGCTACGGTCATATCCCGTTATACAGAGGCCGCCATCGTACTGATCCATACGCACAGGCATAAGGAGCAGAATCCTTTCGCCGCCGGTCTGTACAGAACTTTAAAAGTGCCGGCCAATCTTGCGAAAAAAATTATTGTGAAGGGTATGCCTCTCCTGCTGAACGAGGCGTTGTGGGCTGCCGGTGTAGCCATGGTGGCACAGTGCTATTCTGTCCGCGGCCTGAATGTGGTGGCTGCCCAGAATATTTCCAACACCATCAACAATGTGTTTAATATCGTCTTTATCGCCCTGGGGGACTCTGTGGCTATCATTGTAGGACAGCTCCTGGGTGCGGGAAAAATGGCAGAGGCGAGGGATACGGACAACAAGCTGATTGCTTTTTCCGTCTTTTGCTGCACCTGTATGGCAGCGCTGATGTTTCTCCTGTCGCCGCTGTTCCCGATGTTGTATAACACCACCGATGACGTGCGTCTGCTGGCAAAGCACTTCATCATGGCAAGCGCTTTATTCATGCCCCAGAACGCGTTTCTGCACGCCTCTTATTTTACGCTGCGCTCCGGCGGGAAGACAGTGGTCACCTTCCTGTTTGACAGTGTATTTATCTGGGTTGTCAGCGTGACCATTGCATTTACTTTGAGCCGCTATACCGCATTGCCGGTGCTGGCCGTGTTCATTCTCGTGCAGTCCGGGGATATTATCAAGTGCCTGATCGGATTTATCCTTGTCAAAAAAGGTGTCTGGCTGCAGAACATTGTGTCCTAGTACAACGAATATTAATTAACTGACACATTGACTTGCCTGATTTTTCATCTGCTTCGTTGTTGTCAATCGACGTAGCCACCGCTACGCCTTATTTCTCCGCCTTGCATATGAAATAATCATTCTGCGCCAATGTATCAGAAATTAATTATTCGTTGTACTAGATTTGCTTCACGAACTCGAAGATGCGGAAGATTTTCCTGTATCAGTAATTTCCTGTACCAGTAATCGCTTATACCAAAAACGGCGCAGTTTAAAACTGCGCCATTAGATTTTTTACATTTTCTGTAATATTTCCTTTAAACACTGCCGATCCGGCCACGATCACGTTCGCACCGGCATCCAGAACAACATTCAGATTCTCCTGTGTGATGCCGCCGTCAACCTGTATGTACAAATCTGACAGTCCCTGTTCCTCAGCCATCTGTCTGATCTGCCTGATCCGTTCTGTAGACTCCGGCATATACTTCTGTCCGCCGAATCCCGGTTCCACCGTCATCACCAGCAGCATATCCAGCTTACTCAGGTATTTTCTGACACTTTCCACAGGCGTCTGGGGCTTGATCGACATACCGGCTTTGCAGCCAAGCTCATGAATCCGGTCTATCAATTCGTCAGCGTCCTCTGCAGCCTCCAAATGGAAAGTGATACTGTCTGCCCCGCACTGCGCAAATTCCTTCACATAGCGTTCCGGGTCAACGATCATCAGATGTACGTCAAAGACGATATTGGTAACCTTCCGGATCGTCTCCACCACCGGCATACCAAAGGAAATCGACGGCACAAACACCCCGTCCATCACATCAATATGAAGATATTCCGCACCTGCTCTGGCCGCCTCCGTGATCTGCTCTCCCAATCTGGAAAAATCCGCCGCCAGTATGGAGGGGGACAGGATATTTTTTCTTTTATCTTTCTCAGACATATATAACCGTGCCTTTCTGAATCGTCAAGTACATGCGCCGTCCGGCCTGCCACAAATAGAAACAACCATATTTTTACATAATTCTTACTTTATTTTACAAATTCTTTCACAGAGGCATAAATTCCCTTGCCATCCAGGCCATACTTCTCAACCAGCGCATTGGCTGAGCCGGATTCGCCGAACACATCCTGCATACCGATCTTCAGAACCGGAGTCGGACATTTTGCCGATAAGCAGTCGCATACCGCACTGCCCAGACCGCCGATCACAGAATGTTCTTCTGCTGTTACCACTTTGCCTGTCTTCTTTGCGGATGCCAGTACAAGTTCCTCGTCCAGAGGTTTGATGGTGTGGATATTAACCACCTCCGCGCTGATGCCGTCAGCCGCCAGCATGTCAGCCGCCTCCAGCGCTGATGCAACGGTGATGCCGCTTGCAATGATGGTCACATCAGTACCCTCACGCAGCAGAACGCCTTTACCAATCTCAAATTTATAGTCCGGTCTTTCATTGATCACCGGAACGGCCGCACGACCGAAACGAAGATATACAGGACCCTGGAACTCGATCGCTGCTCTCACTGCCGCCTTCGCTTCCACATCATCAGAAGGTACGATCACTGTCATACCCGGAATCGTTCTCATCAGGGCTACGTCCTCATTACACTGATGGGTAGCGCCGTCCTCGCCTACCGTAATGCCCGCATGGGTAGCGCCGATCTTCACATTTAAATGAGGATAACCGATGGAGTTACGAACCTGCTCGAAGTTACGTCCTGCCGCAAACATAGCGAAAGAACTGATAAAAGGTATTTTACCGCAGGTAGCAAGTCCTGCCGCAATACCCGTCATGTTACATTCCGCGATTCCACAGTCAATGTGACGATCCGGAAATGCTTTTTGAAATACACCCGTCTTGGTAGCTCCTGCCAGATCCGCATCCAGCACGACAAGATTCGGGAAGTCAGCGCCGCACTCAGCAAGTGCATTACCGTAGCTTTCACGTGTAGCAACTTTTTTTACATCTGCCATTAGTTTGCACCTCCCAATTCTGCACCGATTTTCTCAAGATCCGCCATCGCGGTCTTATATTCCTCATCGTTAGGCGCTTTTCCGTGCCATCCCGCACTGTTTTCCATAAAAGAAACGCCTTTTCCCTTAACTGTCTTACAGATAATTGCCGTGGGCATACCTGCGGTCGCCCTGGCTTCCTTGAATGCGGCGTCGATCTGGTCAAAATCATTGCCGTCTATATTGATCACATGGAAGTTAAATGCCTCAAATTTCTTGTCGATGGGGTACGGTGAACAGACATCGTCGATCTTACCGTCGATCTGAAGTCCATTGTTGTCCACAATCACCACCAGGTTATCCAGTTTGCGGTGTCCGGCAAACATAGCTGCCTCCCAGACCTGTCCTTCCTGAATCTCACCGTCGCCTAACAGTGTATAGGTTCTGTAGTCTTTACCGTCCATCTTTGCCGCCAGTGCCATACCCACTGCCGCGGAAATGCCCTGTCCCAGAGAGCCGGAAGACATATCCACACCGGGTGTCTCCTGCATACAGGGATGGCCCTGAAGATAGGAGCCAAGATGACGCAGAGTCTTAAGATCCTCCACCGGAAAATATCCTCTGTTAGCCAGCACGGAATATAACCCCGGAGCCGTATGCCCTTTTGATAAAACAAAACGGTCTCTGTCCGCTTTCTTCGGGTCTTTCGGATCAACATTCATCTCCTCGAAATAGAGATATGTAAAAATATCTGCCGCCGACAGTGATCCGCCCGGATGTCCCGCCTTCGCACCGTGTACTGCTGTAACGATCCCTTTGCGAACTTCATTAGCTGTTTTCTGTAACTCTAATTTGTTCATCACTAACCTCCATTATAAAATTTATTCCTGTTGAATGCGCCTGTGCCATAGCATAAATATATATGATCAGGAAGATATGCCAGGCCGTTCTTCGACTTCGCCGGCACACCTATCATAACACAAACCACATCTCACCACCAGTACAAGAAATCATTAATTTCCAGCCGGCCGGCCCGAAATAACAACCCTATACCGTTTCATGCCTTTTACTTTCCCTGTCCGTAATAGGCATTCGCCCCGTGTTTCCTGTAGTAGTGCTTATCCTGCAGTTCCTGAGGCGCCGGCTGAATCCGCGCATTGATCGTCTCAGCCCGGTAAGCCATCTTCGCCACTTCCTCAAGCACCACCGCATTATGTACTGCTTCATGGGCATCTTTTCCCCATGCAAAAGGCCCGTGGTTCTTACACAGCACTGCCGGCACCGCCATCGGATCCTTCTCCATTCTCTTGAATTCATTGACGATCAGCAGACCCGTATTTTTCTCATAGGCATCGGCAATCTCGTCCCCATTCAGACACCGCAGACATGGAATTTCCCCGTAAAAATAGTCCGCGTGCGTAGTTCCGTAACAGGGTACGCTCCTGCCCGCCTGCGCCCAGCTCGTAGCATAAGAAGAATGCGTATGTACCACGCCGCCGATCTCCGGATATGCCTTATACAACTCCACATGAGTAGCCGTATCAGAAGAAGGATTATACTTGCCTTCCACCCTGTTGCCCTCCAGATCCACCAGCACCATGTCATCCGGCGTCAGCTTATCATAATCCACACCACTGGGTTTGATCGCAAAAATTCCGCTTTCCGCATCAATCTCACTCACATTCCCCCATGTAAAAGTAACCAGCCCATACCTGGGCAGAAGCATATTCGCTTCATAGACACGCTTCTTTAATTCCTCTAACATTTTCTCACCGCCTTCTATTTTATCAGACACTCTGGATTGCCGCTCTCTCTACTGCCAATCCCGCACTGTACAGTTTCATGAACTCATTGAAGCCCTGAACATCGGATGCCACAGGCTCCATCTTTTCACCTTTCTGTCCTGCAAACACTTTGCTGTCAAGGAACGCTGCCAGACTCTCGTCCGCGCCTTTATTGATCATGTAGGACGCCAGAAGCGCGATCCCCCATGCGCCGCCTTCGCCTGCCGTCTCCATAACGCTTACCGGCGCGTTCATGGCCGCCGCAAGGATGCTCTGTCCCACGCCTTTGGTCTTGAACAATCCGCCGTGTCCAAGGATTTCATCCACCTGTACTTCCTCTTCCCGGAACAAAATGTCAAATCCGGTCTTCAGCGCACCCAGAGACGTAAATAGATGCACTCTCATAAAGTTCGCCAGATTAAACTGTGCATCAGGTCTGCGCACGAACAGCGGACGTCCTTCGTTAAACCCTGTCACATGCTCACCGGAGAAATAATTGTATGCCAGCAGACCGCCGCAGTCATCATCACCCTCAAGGGCCTTGCGGTAAAGGCTGCCGTACAGTTCGTTCATATCCACCTTCATGCCCATCAGTTCAGAATACTCTTTGAAAAGGTTTACCCACGCATTCAAGTCCGAGGTACAGTTGTTGCAGTGCACCATAGCCACCAGACTGCCATCCGGCGTAGTAACCAGGTCAATCGCATCGTACACCTTGGACAGATCCTTTTCCAGAACGATCATGCCGAACACACTTGTACCGGCGGACACGTTTCCGGTTCTCTGAGCCACGCTGTTGGTAGCAGCCATGCCTGTGCCTGCATCGCCTTCCGGCGGGCAGAAAGGAACGCCGGCTTCCAGTGTTCCGGTGGGATCAAGCAGCTTCGCGCCTTCTGCCGTCAACGCTCCGGCCTGCTGTCCTGCCGTATAAACTGCCGGCAGCACCTCTTTTAACTTCCACCCGAAACCTTTATCCGCCACAGACTCATCAAACTGTGCGATCATCTTTTCATTAAACTGTCCCGTTGCAATGTCGATGGGGAACATACCGGAAGCTTCACCCACGCCCACAATCTTTTCTCCGGTCAGTTTCCACTGAATATAACCTGCCAGGGTGATCACAAACTTCAGATCAGCCACATGCTCTTCACCGTTCAAAACCGCCTGATATAAATGGGCAATTGTCCATCTCTGTGGGATATGATAGTTAAACAGCTCCGTCAGTTTTACGGAAGCCTCCTCGGTGATTGTATTTCTCCATGTACGGAAAGGCACCATCAACTCGTCCTTTTCGTTAAAAGCCATATAGCCGTGCATCATGGCACTGAATCCCATGGCTCCGAGTTTCGTCAGTTTCTCGCCGTACTGCGTCTGTACATCTTCTGTCAGTTTCTGATAGCAGTCCTGCAGTCCCGTCCAGATATCATCCAGACTGTATGTCCAGATTCCGTTTTCCAGTCTGTTCTCCCAGTCATGGGCTCCCGATGCAATGGGCTTATTATTCTCATCCACCAGCACCGCCTTGATTCTCGTAGACCCGAACTCGATCCCCAGCACCGCCTTACCGCTTGCAATACATTCTTTTGCTCCCATTACTTACCTCCTCTTTTTTCATTTTTTCCACTTTATTTCTTATCAGCGGAATGCCGCTTCATTCCATCTCAGTTCGTTCTTAAAATTACGGATTGTCGTATCTTTATCAATGACAACGCTCTCGATTCCCATCGCTGCCGCCCAGTCAACCATCTGATCCACCGTCAGGTCATAGGAAAATGCCGTATGGTGTGCGCCGCCTGCCAGAATCCACGCCGTTGCACCCACCTCCATATTCGGCTGGGGCGTCCAGAATGCCGTACCTACCGGAAGCTTGGGCATAGGTTTTTCTACCTTCTTGCAGTCAACCGCATTGATCAGCAGCCTGAATCTGGTTCCCAGATCTACCAGTGAACATGCCACCGCCGGGCCTTCCTTGGACGTAAACACGAGTCTCGCGGGATCCTCTCTGTTACCCATGGAAAGCGGGCACACTCTGATGCCGATCTCGCCCTCAGCCACAGAAGGACATACTTCCAGCATGTGCGCCTGCAGAATGCCTTCTTTGCCCGGAACAAGATGATAAGTATAATCCTCCATCATGGAAGTTCCCTTGGCATCTTTGATGTCTGCTGTCATCAGCTTCATCATACGTACCATGGCAGCAACCTTCCAGTCACCCTCTGCACCGAATCCGTAGCCCTTTTCCATCAGTCTCTGGATCGCAAGGCCGGGAAGCTGCTTTAATCCGCCCAGCATACCGAAATGGGTCACTACCGCATGATAGTCGTTGTCTGTCAGGAATTTCTCAATACCGATCTCCTGCTGCGCCTGCACGGCTACATGCCGTCTGAACTCATCAGCATTACGGCCGTCATCAATGATCTTATATTTGCTGTAATATTCTTCCACAAGCGCATCCACATCACCCTGGGGAACCGCATTCACATAATCTACCAGATCATTCACACTGTAGTGGTCGATCTCCCAGCCAAACTTGATCTGCGCCTCTACCTTATCACCTTCGGTCACGGCAACGTTGTTCATGTTGTCACCAAAACGGCATACACGGATATGGGAAGACTCGATCACGCCCAGCGCTGTCCGCATCCAGCTTCCAAGCTGTTTCTGCACGCGCTCATTCGCCCAGTGCCCGACAATGATCTTCCGCTCAATCCCCATACGGCTCACAATATGACCGTACTCCCTGTCGCCGTGGGCAGACTGATTCTCATTCATGAAATCCATATCTATTGTGTCATAAGGAAGCTCTTCATTAAACTGCGTATGCAGATGGCAGAGCGGTTTTCTGAATTCTTTCAGACCCAGAATCCACATTTTTGCCGGTGAAAATGTGTGCATCCATGTGATCACGCCCGCACAGTCGGGATCGTTATTTGCATCGTTAAAGGTCTGTCTGATGGATGCCTGACTGATGAGAGTGGGTTTTAGCACCACCTCAAATGGCAGATTGCCGGAAGCGTTCAGACCCTCCACAATCTTAGCGGAATGATCCGCCACCTTCTTTAGACATTCATCTCCATATAAATCCTGTGAGCCTGTACAAAACCAGAACTTGTAACTTTTTACTGCTTTCATTTTTACCTCCATTCCGAAGCGTTTTACGCCACAAACATAACCAGTCACCTGTAATTCTTCTTCTCTTCTTTATACAAAAATTTTATCACTTGTGGACATATTCTTGCAAGTTTAATATAGTATCTTTTTAAATAATTTACTTTTCTCTAAACAATTTGTCATTCTTTCTTTCCAGACCATCTTATTACCGGTTTCTGCAATACATTTTTCCGGATTAAGTTCAAAAAGGAGACGCACATAATACGCACGTCTCCCATATTTTCTAATGCTCTGCCACTTATGCTTTCTTTCTTTCTTTGATCTTAGCCAGAATAGCCTGCAATACGATAAAGAAGCACAGCAGAATCGCCGTTACGATGTTCGCCCAGGAGCTGACCAGTTTACCGTGCGATTTTACCAGAGTGGAGATCGTACCGTTGATCAAAACACCCACCAGGGATCCGCCTACATTTCCTACACCACCGGTCAACAGCGTACCGCCGATCACGGCTGAGGAAATAGCATCCATTTCCAGACCGGCCGCCTGTGTGGTAGTTCCGCACATTGTATTCAGACAGTAGCAGATTCCTCCGATAGATGCCAGAAAGCTGGCAAGAACGTAGGTCTTCATCTTCGTCATACGCACATCCAGACCCATCAGCGTTGCAGACTGGCTGTTACCGCCGATCGCGTAGATGCTTCGTCCGAATTTCGTATATTTCAGCATTAAAAATATCAGTAATACCACCAGCAGGGCAACCACAACCGTGATTCTCACATAAGGCACCTGCAAAATACCTTTTTTGTTTTCATAAGCGCCGATGCCGAACGGGATCTTCAGCTTCATATTAGAAAGTTTCACAAACAGTTCATCCGACACGATGCTGACCTGATCTGTACAGATCACCGCCGTCATACCTCTGGCAAAGAACATACCTGCCATCGTCACAATAAAGGGCTGGATTTCCAGATATGCGATACAGTAACCCTGCACGATACCGAATATAATGCCGATCACCAGCACTAAAAACATCAGAAGCGGACTCTTTAAGCCCCACTCTTCTATGCCCACTGCCAGGAACATACAGTCCATAGCCACAACGGATCCCACGGAAATGTCGATACCGCCTGTCAGCATGACGCAGGTCATGCCCGCCGTGATACAGATCAGTCCTGCATTGTTGATCAAAATATTCAGGAAAGTCTGCAAATGCGTAAAGCCCTTATCCTTATATACGATACAGCCCGCTATGTACATAACCACAAACAGGATAACGGTGATAAGTAATAAGATACTGTTGCTGTTGATTTTCAACTTCTTCATACTTTATTACACCTCCTTCGCGGCCGCTTTTTTAGCAGACATCTTTTTGAAATACGCTCTTACCGGCTCCGCCTGGATGACTACGATCAAAATTACGACAATCGCCTTAAACACAGGTGCCTGTGCCGAAGATACGCCCAATGCGTACAATGTTGTGGTGATAGCCTGAATCGTATAAGCGCCGATGATGGAACCAGCCAGGTTGAATTTACCGCCGCCTAAGCTGTTGCCGCCCAGCGCCACTGCCAGAATGGCATCCAGTTCCATATTCAGACCGATATTGTTGGTGTCTGCAGAATAGATACGTGATGTTGCCGTAATACCTGCAATACCTGCACAGAGACCGCAGATCGCATAACACATAAGGATGATCTTCGAGGAGTTAAATCCGGAGATCCTTGCCGCTTTCTTGTTGATACCAACGCTCTGTACAAAAGTGCCCAGCGCCGTAAATTTCAACAAGAGTGCCATGATTGTAACACAGACTGCCGCGATCAGGATGGGTGTCGGCAGAAAGCCCACATAAGACCCGAAAACCTGGAAAGACGGTACACGCACATATACGATAGCGCTGTTGCACAGCAGCAGACCGATGGCACGGCCGGCCGACCACAGGATCAACGTGGCAACCATGGGCTGGATATTCAGGTAAGCCACCAGAAAACCGTTAAACAGACCACAGACAACTGCCACAAGAATGCCCGCGCCGATGCCTACCCAGAGAGGACATGCATACTCGGAAACATTGGTGACGCCATATCCTGCCAGCAGCATACAGCACATACCACCCGACAGACTCATTACGGAACCTACTGAAATATCCGTTCCCGCTGAAGCAGATACAACAAGCGTCATACCGATGGCCAGAATGGCTACCTCACTGCCTCGGTTCAGAATATCGATCAAACGTCCGTATAAGATAGTATTGCCGGAGGAAGTAACCTGGGTGCTGATCGAGAAGAATCCGAACGGAGCATTTCCGCTCGCAAGATCATAGATCACATTTACCAGCATAACAAGCAGCATGCTGAATATAGGCAGAAACAACTGCATTTTTGTTATTTTCTTTATTTTACTCATGTGCTGCACCTCCTGCAATAGCGTGCATTACGCCTTCCTGTGTCATCTCATCGCCGCCGATCTCACCGACCTTGGCACCGTCGCGGAGAACCGCCATCCGGTTACAGGTACGCAGCATCTCTTCTATCTCGGAAGAGATAAAGATCAGGCTCTTGCCTTCCTGTGCAAGTTTGATGACCAGTTTCTGAATTTCTGTCTTGGTACCGATATCAATACCACGGGTAGGCTCATCCAGGATCAGGAAATCAGGGTTGGTTGCCAGCCATCTGGCCAGAATCGCCTTCTGCTGATTACCGCCGGAGAGTCTCTTGATCAATGTATCTCTGCTGGCCGTCTTGATCTGCAGCAGTTCTATGTACTGATCGGCTATCTCGATCTGCTTTGACATGGGAATCTTTTTAAAGATTCCTGCCTTTGCCTGCATAGCAAGAATAATATTCTCACGCACGGACAGATCGCCTATGATTCCTTCTGCTTTTCTGTCGTCAGGCAGAAGTCCCATACCAAGGTTCATAGCGTCTATCGGGCTCTTGATCTTCACTTCCTTACCGGCTACCTTCAGTGTTCCGGTCTGTGCGCGGTCGGCTCCGTAAATAACACGTGCCAGCTCGCTTCGTCCGCTTCCCAGCAGTCCGGTAAGACCTACCACCTCACCTTTGTGGATATCCAGATCAAAAGGTTTGATGGTTCCTGAATGGCTTAAGCCTTTCGCATCGATTTCCAGGGGCGCATTGGTAAAATCCATGGTTCCTTCCGGTTTAATGGATGCAAGGTCATCGAAATCTTTACCCATCATGGCCGCCACCAGCTTGACTCTCGGCAGTTCCTCCACAGTATACTCGCCTACCAGCGTTCCGTTACGCAGTACCGTAATACCGTCGCACACTGCATATACCTGCTCCAGGAAATGGGTTACGAAAATGATGCCGACGCCCTGGCTTCTCAGCCGTTTCATCATGCCGAAAAGCTTCTCCACTTCATTGTCATCCAGAGAGGACGTAGGCTCATCAAGGATCAGAACCTTACTCTCCATATCCACTGCACGGGCAATTGCGATCATCTGCTGCAGCGCCAGAGAATATTCTTCCAGATTCTTCGTCACATCAATGTCCAGATCCAGATCCTTCATCAGCTGTGCCGCCATCTGGTTCATCTTGCGGCGGTTGACTGTACGAATCTTCGTAAGCGGCTCCCGTCCGATGAAAAGATTCTCTGCGACCGAAAGGTTCGGACAGAGGTTTACTTCCTGATACACTGTTGAGATTCCTTTGTGCTGGGCATCCATCGTGTCCTTGTTGACGATCGGCCCATCGATGCCGTCTACATGAATCTCGCCGGCTTCAAATTTGTTGACACCCGTCAGACATTTGATCAACGTGGATTTGCCGGCACCGTTCTCACCCATCAGTGCCCGTATCTCGCCTTTTTTTAAGGTGAAATCCACATTATCAAGCGCCTTAACCCCCGGGAATGTCATACAGATGCCGCGCATTGTCAAAGCAATATTGCTATCCATATTTATCCTCCATTCTTGCACTTTAATACCTTCTACTGTCTCACATTCCGTCTTTCTTCTCGGAAATTTTCCGACAATAACCATGCACACACATAATTATACACTGAATTTAAAGAAAGAAAAAGGGAGAGAAATGAATTTCTCTCCCTATTCTATTCTCGATATTCGGTTCAGATCTAAATCTTAGTATGCACGGCCATCCAGAACTTCCTGTGTCATTGTTACTGCGTACTGAGATGTGATGCCAGGCGCTACGAAAGCTTCATCTTTAACGATTGTCTGAGCGTCTACAGCCTCGCCAGCCTCTAACTTCTGGATAACTTCTGCTGCAAATCCGGCCTGCAGAGGGTTACACTCTACGTTACAGTTGATCTTGCCGTCTAATGTATACTGTAAGCCGTCATGTGTTGCATCGAAGGAGATGATGATAACATCGCCGTCTACACCATATGTGATACCTGCTGCATCCATTGCATCCATTGCGCCGTATGCTTCGTTATCGTTCTGACATACTACTACGTTGAAATCGCTGTAGGATTTGATGAAGGACTCCATAACTTCCTGTCCGCCTGCCTGTGTGAAGTCACCCGACTGAGAATCAAGGATCTCCCACTCGCTGTGGCCTGCTGCGATATTGTTAAAGCCTTCTGTACGTCCAAGTGTTGCGGATGCACCAACGGAACCTTCAATTACGAGGATCTTAGCCTCTTCGCCGTTTAAGTACTCTGCCAGCCAGTTACCTGCTGTCTCACCTTCAGCAACCATGTCGCAGCCAAGCTGTGTGGTATATAAAGAAGGATCAGCGTCTACGGAACGGTCAACGATCAGTACCGGAATACCTGCGTCCTGTGCTTCCTGAAGAACTGTGTCCCAACCTGCTGTCTCGATCGGAGCGATGCAGATATAATCCATTTCCTGCTGAATGAAGTTACGAACTGCCTCTAACTGAACTGCATTGTCATTGTCAGCATCTACAAAAGATAATTCATAACCGTTAGCCTCTGAGAATGTATCCTGATAGTTCTGTGTGTTAGCTGCACGCCAGTCGGACTCATGACCTACCTGTGCGAAACCAACGCTGATCGTGCCGCCGTCTGCTGCGGGTGCCTCTGCTTCTTCTGCCGGAGCATCTGCTTCTGCGTCTGCTGCAGGCTCCTCTGCCGGAGCATCTGCCTCTGCTTCAGCTGCAGGCTCTTCTGCCGGTGTATCTGCTGCTGCCGGTGCTGCGCTGTCGCCGCCGCATCCCATTACAGATGCCATTGTCATACCTGCTACTAATAAAAGTGCTAATTTCTTCTTCATTCTTTGTTCCTCCCTTGGTTGTTTGAATTATGAAGCACCGGAGAGCTTTACTGTCTGTTCTCATCTCGTCTTGTCCGCCCCCGGTGACTTTATTCTATCAATAGAAAAATATGCGGTCAATGTAATTTCATTCCACTTTTTTCGTTTTGGTGAATCAAACAATACAAATTTTGATCGCGTAAAATTGTTGCAGACAAATTCGTTTTCGTATGTTATATTTTTTATGAAAATGTATAATATTTTAATATTTTTCAACTAAAAAATACAAAAAATGCGTTATAATCGTTTGTGAATTGTATGTATGAGCAGGAAATAAGTTATGTTTTTTCTTCATTGTTATTTTTTTATGAATTAATTTTGAACAAACTATGAACAAAAACTGTAAATTTTTCAGCTTAAGGAGTGTAACTGAATGCGGTCAAAGTATGAAACTCTGGCGATCCGTCTGACGGATCTGATCCATGCCAACGTAAAAAAGGGTATCTACAAGCTGCCCACAGAAGCCCAGCTCTGCAGCAGATACCATGTGAGCAGGCAGACCGTCCGGCAGGCGCTGGCGCTTTTGAATGCCCGGGGTCTTGTTGTGAGCAGGCAGGGCAGCGGTTCTTATGCCACCGGGCTTTCCCTCGATCCTTCCCACAACGTCATCGGCTTATTCATCGCCAGCGAGCATGAATATATCTACCCTGAACTGATCACAGACATCCGTCAGGTGCTTTCTTCACACAGCTTCTCCCTGAAAGTCTACTCTACCGACAATCTCCTGATCCGGGAGCGGGAATCTCTGGAAGACTTTATTGCCTGCCCGCTGCGCGGCCTGATCGCGGAAGGGTGCAAGAGTGCGCTGCCCAATCCGAATACGGATCTCTACGAGAAACTCCACAGAATGGATATCCCCATCCTGTTTCTGCATGGCGGCTGCACCTCACTGCCCTGGGCCGCCTGCATCAAAGACGACAATTTCTACGGCGGCTACCTGCTGGCACAGCACCTGTGGACTCTGGGGCATACCCGGATCGCCGGTCTTTTCAAGATGGACGATATACAGGGCATCGAAAGATACCAGGGGTTTATCACCCATATGCGGGATGTAGGGCACATCGTCCCGGATGACAGAATCGGCTGGTTTACCTCTGCGGAAGTGAGCGCCCTTGAAAAAAAGCAGGATACCCACTTTCTTCTGGACTTTATCCAGAAGCAGTTAAGATCCTGCTCTGCTCTGATCTGTTATAACGATGAAATCGCCTACTGGATGATCAAAGAACTGCTCTATGCCGGCCTGCGGGTTCCTCAGGATATCTCCGTGGTGTGCTTTGACAACAGTTATCTGAGCGAACTGAGCCGCATCCGCATCACCACCCTTGCCCACAAGCCTCACGAAATGGGTTCGGTCATTGCGGAACGCATCCTGCAGGCGCTGCAGGGCGTTCCCGTTACCTCACGGGAGATTCCATGGGAACTGGTTATCAGGGAAAGTGACAGTCCGCCGGAATCTCCGGCATAAGTATTAAGCTTTCATTCGCTGCCTGTATTCCCGCGGCGTACAGCCTTGCGTCTTCTTAAATACAAAGCTGAAATAGTGGGGATCCTTGTACCCCGCTTCCAGCGCGATATCGCCGGAATGCCTGTCTGTCTGGCGCAGCAGCTTCTTGGCATATTCCATACGCTTCTGGGTCACGTACTCTATAAATGTCACCTTCATCTCCTGGGAAAAAATCGCGCTGAAATAATTGGCGCTGACATTCACTTCTCCGGCCACCGTATTTAAAGATAACGTCTCCTGGGTATAATTTTCTTCTATATATTCCAGCGCCCGCTTCAACACTTTTTTGCTCTGGTTGTCCGTTGCCCGGTCCCGCAGTTCCATGGCTCTTTCCAGAAGGTTCTGTACATACGGCGACAATTCCTCCACGCCCGGATTCATCTCATGAGGCTGTTCCTCTCCCAGAAGATCCAGTAATTCCTGCTTGTCATACCCGATGGATTCCACGTAGGCCGTCACCACAAAATGCACATGGAAAATCAGATAGTTTTGAAACAGCCTGGACTTCAGCGGTTCTTTGATGCTGAGCAGCCAGCTGTCCACAAACTCTGCGATCTCATCGTGACTGCCCTGCTGCAAGAAGTCCCGGATCAGTTCCGGTGCCACCTTGGCCGAGTCAATATCCCCAATCTTCCCGCCGGACTGAAGGGGCATGTATTTGTCCGTCACTTCCTTTGTAAGAATATGCACCGATGGCATCAGAAAACGATAGGCAAACAAATGGTTCACTTTGCTGTAACATTCCGCCAGCATACTCAGACGCTCTACCGGTTCTCCTGCTGCGGCGTACCAGTCAAGCTCTTCCTCCGCCGGTGCACAAATCCGCTCCACATTATCCAGGCAGCGCGCTGTCAGTTCCCGCACCTGCTCTGTGCTGCCTTTGATCAGCACTCCGTAGGTATTAATGTTCCACCGGAAAACAATGTAATCAGGGTAACGCACAAGATAGTGCAGCAGTTCTTCCCTCTTTCTGGCAAAAGATTCCGATTCCAGACCTCCGTATCCTTCCGCCTTTTTTTCCTGCAGGCTGAACATCAGCAGATTATAACAGGGCGCATTGATCTTGACAGACAGCTTGGCCGCCTCTTCATAAATATCCTCCACCGGCATTCTTCCTTCAAATACCCTGACAAAAAAATTTGTCCTCGAAAACTGCTCGTAAGCCCTGGTCTCGTTCTGATATTTCTCCTGATAACTGCGCTGTTCCCTCTCCGCTTCGATTTTTGTTTTCAGTTCCGTAAGCACCTTCTGCAGATTCACTCTGGTAACCGGTTTTAACAGGTATTGCTCCACACCCACGGTAATAGCCTGCCTCGCATACTCAAAATCATTGTGACCGCTGATAATAATGATCTTCATATCAGGAAATTCCTGATGCACAATACGGCTTAAGGAAAGTCCGTCCATGAAAGGCATTTTAATATCTGTCAAAAGCACATCCGGCCGTGTCTTCTGGATCAGCGGCAGCGCCATCTCCCCGTCACTTGCCTCTCCCACAAACTGATAGCCGTACTGCTGCCACGGAATGTTATCCCGCAGTCCCTCTCTCACGATACTCTCATCTTCCACCAGAAATATTTTCAGCATAGTCTTCTCTCCATTCTGATCTCACGTTTTTGTCCGCTCTGCTGCTCCCGACAGCCCGGCACATACCGGATCCGCAGGCCGCACTCTCTAGTAGTTCCGCTGTTTCAGAATCTCCTCTGTCACATTTTCCATCGTGTAGACATGTTCCTCCACGTAATATTTCTTCTCGACCTCACGGCCTTCCTCAAGGCTTCTGATGACCTCGGAAATATACTCTCCCTGATTCGGATTACATTCAATATCCACATTGATGATTCCGCTCTGCACCATCTCAAGGGCATCCCGCGCAGCATCGAAAGATATGATCGTAATGTCGCCGCCTACGCCCGTCGACCGTCCGGATTCCCGAATCGCTTCAATTGCACCGAAAGTCATATCGTCATTCTGGGACACCACCACGTCAATGTCCTTATACTTTTTCAGAAGGCTCTCCATCACTTCTTTTCCCTTGGCGGAAGTAAAGTCTGCAAACGCCTGCTCCAGAATCACCCAGTTTTCATGCTTCACCGCCACCGTGCCAAAGCCCACCGTCCGTCCGATCTGGGACGTGGAACCTTCCGTTCCCTTGAGCACCACTATGTTGACGGGATCGTCGGCCACCCGCCTGCGTTCCAGATCTTCCGCCAGCCACTGGCCCGCCAGTTCGCCTTCCGTAATGAAATCGCTTCCCACACAGGTGGCATAGAGGCTCTTGTCGGCTACATCCACTCTCCTGTCCATCAGAATCACAGGAATGCCTGCCTCCTTCGCCTCCTGAAGTACAGTCTCCCAGCCGGTCTCAACCACCGGTGCAAACACAATATAATCCACGCGCTGGGAAATAAAACTGCGGATGGCCTTGATCTGATTCTCCTGCTTCTGCCTTGCATTGTTAAAAATCAGAAAATAGCCGTTCTGTTTTGTCAGTGCGGCCTGAATCGATTCGGTATTGGCTGTCCGCCATCTGGACTCACTTCCAAGCTGGGACACACCTACCACGATCCGGTCCGTCTCCTCAGTGTTATATGGTGTCTCCTCTATATTTGTAAAAAATCCCAGGCCGCGCCCGCAGGCCACTGCAAGAATGAACACAGCAGCCAGCAGTATGATCATGATTCTGTTAATATACGCCTTTGATCTTCTATGCTTCATTTTTAACCTCGCGATTGAAAATTTTTTAATCTTCAATCTTTTCTCCATGGTTCCGCTCTGTAAAATCTCAAATCTAAAAATGTCCGTTTCCGGTCTGATCCCCGTCTTCCAACGTCTCCGCGCTTTCATATGGAACCGCCGGTATGAGAATGTCAACCACCGTACCCTTTCCCGCCTCGGAGTGAATGGTCATGCCGTATTCCGACCCGAAATTCATGCGTATGCGCTCGTTCACATTGGCCAGCCCGAACCCCTTCCCTGTATCCTTACAGGGCTTCATGATCTCCGCCTGCAGGTTTTCCAGTTCTTCCTGCTCCATGCCCACACCGTTATCCTCTACTCTGAGGCGGATCCGGCCCTCTTCCATCTCTCCCGTAACAGTGATAATTCCCTTTGCCCGTTTATATTTAATGCCGTGATACAGCGAATTCTCCACCAGCGGCTGCAATGTCAGCTTCAGGATCTTATACCGGTACAGCCTGGGATCGATCCGGATCTCATATTCCAGAATATCCCGATAGCGTACCTGCTGAATCTTCAGATAGCTCTTAATATGGAGTTCCTCCTCCTGGATCGTGATATATTCTTTTCCCTTGCTCAGAACAAGCCTGAAAAATTCCGACAGGGAAACGACCATATTCACTGCCTTATCGGAATCGTTGCCCTCAATCAGCCACACAATCGTATCCAGCGTGTTATAAAGGAAATGGGGGTTGATCTGTTCCTGCAGCAGACGCAGATCCGCCCGGCGCATTTTTCCTTCGTCTTCCTTGATCTTATGGACAAATCCCTCAATGCTTTCCGTCATGCTGTTGATGCTGTCTGCCAGCGCCTCCACCTCATCCTCGGTTTCCACTTCCGCCCGCGCCGTAAAATCACCCTGAGATATCCTTCGGGTCACCTCTGACAGCTCCTGAATGGGCCTTATAATTCCTGTCACAATCATCATCGTCAGCACGATTACGAGCAGAAGAACAAAAGCCAGCAGAATATTGCAGAAGACAGTAAACGTTTCCACTCTTTCATTAAGCTGCTGTGTCAGATGTTCAATACTTTTCGTCTGATAATAGATATAATGCTGAATATTATCCTGAACAAGTTCCGTCAGGATATAAATATTATTGTCCAGCATCTCTATGTTAAGATCATAACTTTTCTCTGCATCCAGATTTTCCTTGATATCATCCACCCGATCCTGCAGCGTGTCCGCATTGCGCATCAGAATCTGCAGCCATGCCCGGCTCTCCCCGTCTGTTGTGATCGTCATCAGTCTGGTAAACTCCCCGCGCAGTTCATTGATCAGTTCATAGGGATCCTGCAGCGTATCGTCCTGACGTATGCTTTCAAAAGTAACTGCACCCACCACCAGCTTGTAAAGGCTCTCGTCCATTTCCTCTTTAAAGTTCAGATTATAATTATTCGCCACTGTCATGTTGCTCACGATCGTATCATACGCACTGCTGTAACCACGCAGAGCATAGAGCAGATATATGACCATGACCAGAAAAGGAACCGCCACCACCGCGGAAAGCATGATCAGTTTATTCTTAATGGAATATTTTACTTTTCCGGGCTGCATCCGTCCCTCCTTGTCCTGTCTGTATCTGCAGTCATCACGTGCCCGCCTTCAGCGCTTCCGTTTCCGGCTGTCATCGCCGCACGGCAGTCTTTGGCGTTTCCACCGCATCTTCTGCGGCCTTCTTCTCTTACATTCTACCAATTTTTATAGAAAATGCAATTTCCTGATTGCTTAATTGCATTAATTTTATAGATAGTGTATGATGAAACCAGCCTGCTGCCGCGCCTCCGCGGGGCCGCGGGACTGCATGGCGAACTGTTATAAGCCACTATACCGGAAGGATATTACATACTACATGAAAAATAAAAACATACTAAACAGGATATATCAATATATCTGCAAAGATACCGGCGGGCAGAATGAATCTTCCAAGCTCATTGTCGTGGTTCGTTTCCTGGTTCTCACGATGATCGTCTACTCCCTGATCAGCAGCGGGCTGTGTCTGGGAACCTCCGGCGTAAGCGGATCGGTGTTCTGTCTGGCATCAGCCGCGCTGTTCCTTGTAATCTTTGTATTTTCTTATAAGGTCAGAACTTTTGTTTCCTTTGGAATACTGAACATTTGTATTCTGGTCTGGATCATAACCAACATTAATATGTTCGGCTGGGATATCGGCGTGCAGCATTTTATCATAACACTGCTTATCTTCTGCTTCTTTGCCAAATACAAGCACGAAGCTGCCAAGATTGCCTACGCCGTCTTTTTATGTATCCTGCGGCTTTATTTGTATCATTACTGCCGGAACCACACACCTGCCGTAGACCTGTCCACAGAGATTACTTATGCTTTCCAGATCATCAATACGCTGGCAATCTTCTGGTCCATCTCACTGATTGCCTATATCTTCAGTACTGATACACAGGCTATGGAAGGAAAGCTGATAGAGTATAACAAACAACTCAAGCTGCAGGCAAGCATCGATCCTCTGACCGGACTCAACAACCGCAGGAGCACTATGGATTTTCTGAACAGGCTGTTAAAATCCTCGCCAAACCAGATCAGCTTCTGTCTGTGCGATATCGACTTTTTCAAACGCGTAAACGATACATACGGGCACGATGTGGGCGATGTGGTGCTCAAGAAAATTGCCGAAACCTTCCGGGCAGAACTGCCGAACAGATCTTTCATCTCCCGCTGGGGCGGCGAAGAATTCGTCCTGGTCTTCCCGGATACAAACGGCGACGAAGCAAATATCGTGCTGGAATCTTTGCGACAGAAAATCAAAAAAATTGTTTTCGACGGCGGCAGCGAAAATTTTTCCATTTCCATGACCTTCGGGCTTGTGGAATACGACTTCCGCAGTGATTTGAACGAGATTCTGAAAGAGGCCGATGAAAAATTATATATGGGTAAAGAGAGCGGAAGAGACCGGATCATTTTCTGATCACCCGGTCTTTTCTGATCCGGTTTTCCACGTTTTCTATGGTTTCTTGCGGTTTTTTCTCTGCATACTCTGTCCTTTTCCACAGGAATCATGATTCCTGTACCCTTTTCATATATTAATACAAATCCATTTCGGAAGGTATTTTCTTGAAACGTATCTTATCTTTCAAACAATGGGCTGCTGCCCTGATCCTCTTCGCCGGTTTTACCGCCGCTACCCTGTTCGGTTATATACGAAGCCATACAGATGACAGGTTCGAATCTTTTACGGAGGACTTTTTTCTCAATGAACTGCAGTCCAACCCCATTCATTTTCACTATTCCGTGGACGATGCATCCGTCTACAAAATTGATGAAGCAAAGCTGAAGCTCCCGGTCTATCATGCCGGAGACGCTGCAAATGATGTATACGCCCTGTCACAGCTTTCTGAACAGTTGGAAAAATTCGATCCCGAAAATCTTTCAGAAGCCAACCGGTATCTTTACCGGCTGCTGCGCTCTTACATAGACGGCGTCAAAGACACCGCCGCATACCCCTATTTCTCAGAACCGCTCTCCCCCTCCTCCGGCGCTCCTTCGGAACTGCCTGTCCTGCTGGCGGAATACCGGTTCGATACAGTAAAAGATGTGGAACTTTACCTGTCTATTCTGGAGCAGATCCCGGACTATTTCTCCGGGCTGATCGTCTTTGAAAAAGAAAAAGCCGATGCCGGGCTTTTTATGTCCGACACCACAGCAGACAAGGTCATAAAGCAATGTGACGCCCTGATGGACCGAAAGCAGCTGGAATCCCATACACATTTTCTGGAAACCACTTTTAGCCAGCGGGTAGAGGCACTGGCAGAGCAGGGACTGCTGACGGATGAAGATGTTCTGGCTTACCAGGCACGGCACGACCGCCTGCTGACTACAGTAGTGGCTCCGGCCTATGAACGTCTGGGCGACGAGCTTACCCTGTTGAAAGGCTCCGGCAAAGATGTATGCGGTCTGGCTCATTATCCGGGCGGCCGGGAATACTATAAGGCGCTGCTGCATCTGAGAACCGGCTCCTCCCGCGGTGTCTACGAGATCAAGCAGCTTCTCTATCAGGATCTGACTTCCAATTATACGGCTTTGCGGGAACTCCTGGAAAGCGATCCTGCCTTGCGGGAACAACTCACTGCCGATCAGGCGCTGCTGCCGGAAATGTCCCCCGATGAAATGCTGGGCTATCTGGCAGATGTCATACGGCAGACGTATCCGGCCATCCCGGAGAACGCCGGCGATGAACCGGATACATACCTGGCCATGGACGCTCCCTCTCAGACTGAAAAAAAATCAAACGCAGACTCCGGTCCGGTCAAGTGTACAGTCAAATATGTGGATGACAGCTTGGAACCTTATACCGCACCCGCATTTTATATGACGCCGCCCATCGATAACGTGTTGAATAATACCATCTATATCAATGCCCAGGATACTCCCGGCGATATTTCCCTCTTTACCACTCTGGCACATGAGGGATATCCCGGACATCTGTACCAAACTGTGTACAGCCAGCAGTTCCGGCAGCAGACGGGCAGATCTCCGTTACAAAATGTGCTTTACTACGGCGGATTCGTGGAAGGCTGGGCTATGTATGCGGAACTTTCCTCCTACGACTACGCGGCGGCGCTTGCCAAAGAGGCTCACCCGGAAGCCGTAAACTATTATCTGGTCTGCCGCCTGGACCGACAGATCCAGCTCTGCCTGTATGCCCTGCTGGATATCGCGATCCATTACGACGGCGCTTCTTTTGAGGACGTATACCGTGTTTTCGCCTCTCTGGGGGCTTTGGATGCGGACACCGTATCCGCTGTTTATTCATACATAGCCGAAGAACCATGCAACTATCCGAAATATTATCTGGGCTATCTTGAGATTATAGAATTAAAAAAACAGGCCGCTGCTGTCTGGTACAACGACGCCAAGACTGCATCTGCCTGTAATGATCCTGCTTTTTTATATGATTTCCATCGGTTTTTGCTGGAAAACGGTCCTGCTGATTTCCGCACTTTGTCCACACTGCTGACATCTGTATACGACAGCAGCGGATACCGGACCCTGTCAACTGACCCGAAAAAAATGATTCAGCTTCGTTAAAGCTCTCTCCAAAACCAGCTGCTCTTCCTCCGTCAGTTCCGTCACCACAGCTTCTATCATCTGCTCGTGGAATCTGCGGTGATGGAGGAAGGCCCGCTTTCCTTTCTCAGATAAAGAGACCAGCACCACTCGCCGGTCCTCCTCGCTTCGCACCCGGTCAACATACCCTTTCTTGACCAGACTGTTCACAGCTATTGTGAGCGTTCCCGTGGTAACCTCCAAAGCGCGCGCCACGCTGGTCATATTCCTGGTTCCATCCATGCCGATGGCTTCGATCACATGCATATCGTTCGTGGTTACATCTCTGTATTCATCGGTGCGGAGCGCGCGTTCCTCTATCACATTAACATTGCGGAACAGCTTAACCAGCACCTCATTCAGTGTTTTGTTGATGTTCATTGTTTCTTCCATTCTGAAGCGCCTTTCCGCTGCTGCAGCGCTCCTTCACAAACCCGCATCCATACCTGACAGTGTGCGGATTACTATCAGTTTATTTTATACTTTCAACATTTTATCAAAAGATACTTTGATAGTCAAATTATTTTTCTTCTTCTCCTGTATAGGGGTATTACTGCTTATTCTTCCATCATTCCGTCAAGATATCCCCTGTCCCACAGCAAAATTTTCAGTTTCCTTGCCGCTTCCACAGCAGGCGCCGTAAAATACTGGTTTGTCATAACAGCACCCACCATACACTCATAATAATCCCGGCCCGCATAAGTCCGCAAAACAGCATCCACCCCCACCGGCCCGTGATACCGTTTGCACTGCACGGCATAGGTCACACCATCTTTCTCCGCCAGAATATCCACACCGAAATCTCCGCTTCCGCGGGTCACTTCCACTTCAAGAAATCCCTGTTTCTCCAACAGACCGGCACAAAAATATTCAAAATCATGGCCTTCCATCTCGTCTATGATTCCCGTCCGGCGCATCCTGCGGGCACGGCGAATCAAAAAAATAATTCCGGCCGCTGCCAGAAGAACCGCAGCAATCACTGCCAAAACCGCAAATACATTGCCCGCACTACCCGTAAACTCTGTCTGCCTCAACTCTGTCTCCTTCCGCCCCGGTCATCACTCCGGTCATTTCCGGCATCCGCCGGACTCACGATCTCCACAATTATGCCGTAATCATTTTAGTATATTCTTTCACGTAATACAAGCTTCCGGTCAAATCCCTTTTCGACCGGGCGGCAGCACAGCGGCAGAAACCCGAAGTCGAAATTTATAAAATTTTTTTTATAATTTCTTTCTTTTTTCTTTCGATATTTGACACACCTCATTCACAATTACCATGTATAGTATTACTTGTAGTTGGGGAATACATAACATGAATGATGATTCTAAACCTACACCTTATAGGAGCCGCCGGTGCTGCTTTGGTGCTGACCGGCTTCGACTAAACATAACAGATGTGTTCACCGAGGACACACTGTTGACATATATTTGAGTTTACACATTTCTATCCTTCTCACACACAAGAAACGGCACTCCATGCGGATGTGCCGTTTCTTGCATATTACGTTTCCTGTTCACTTATATGGCTAGCGTGTCAAAAAGTGCTTACGAAAGGCTGAGAGGGCAGACTTTTCTCACGCCAGACTCCCCGCAAGCACGATGCTTGCGATCACTCCCGCCAGCGTGGCGAGCAGCGCTCCTGCCAGCGTGTATCTTGTCTTTGTCACTTTGGCCGCCAGGAAATACACCGACATGGTGTAGAAAATTGTCTCTGTGCAACTCATCATGATGGACGTGGTCAATCCGATCAGCGAATCCGGCCCGTGATTTTTGAAAATATCCAGCACAAGTCCCGTCGCCGCAGAAGAAGAAAACATCTTGATTAAAATGAGCGGCACAAGTTCAGAGGAAAAGCCCATTCGGGCAGTAATTCCCGCAAACAGTCCTCCCAGAAAATCCAAAAAACCCGAAGCACGCAGCACGCCCACCGCCACCATCAGCCCGATCAACGTAGGCATGATCTGGATCACCGTATGAAATCCGTCCCTGGCACCCTTGATAAAATCCTCATACACATTGCTTCGCGCCGCAATGCCATAGGCAACAATATAGAAAATGATGACTGGAATGATAATATTGGAAATGTTGGACAGGGCTGCAACCATAGATACCGCCTTACTGAAATAAGCGCAAGGACTGCGCAGATTATTAATATAATCTATGCAGTCCTTTTCTATCATATGTCTGATTCCTGTCCCGGTCACAGCTTATACATCCGGCCTCCGGATCTGCCGCCGCCATGCAGCGTCAGGTATTGTTTACAATCCGCTTTCTATTCTGCATTCCCCTCTGCCGCAATGTCCCGCGCCACATGTACACCGCTTGCCGATGCATGGGAAAGAGAATGGGTCACACCGCTTCCGTCGCCGATAATATAAAGACCTTTATATTTTGTCTCAAGATGTTCGTCAATATCCACTTCCATATTATAGAACTTCACCTCTACGCCATAGAGCAGCGTGTCGTCATTGGCCGTACCCGGTGCAATCTTGTCAAGTGCATAGATCATCTCGATGATACCGTCCAGAATACGCTTGGGCAGTACAAGACTCAGGTCGCCCGGCGTAGCCGCCAGCGTAGGTTCTACCAGCCCCTCCTCAATACGTTTGGCATTGCTCCGCCTTCCTCTCACCAGATCACCGAACCTCTGTACAATCACACCGCCGCCCAGCATATTGGACAGCCTTGCAATACTCTCACCGTACCCGTTACTGTCTTTAAAAGGCTCCGAAAAATGTTTCGCAACCAGCAGTGCAAAATTCGTATTGTTGGTCTGCTTATCTACACCTTCATAACTGTGACCGTTCACTGTCACGATACCGTTTGTATTTTCATTGACTACAATGCCGTGGGGGTTCATACAGAATGTTCTCACCCTGTCTTCAAACTTCTCCGTGCGGTAGACGATCTTGCTCTCATACAGTTCATCTGTCAGATGGGAAAAGATCACCGCCGGAAGCTCCACGCGCACCCCGATATCCACGCGGTTTGACTTAGTCTTAATATTCAGTTCCTCACATACCTTTTCCATCCACTTGCTGCCGCTGCGTCCCACGGATATGACACATTTTTCACAGTCATAAGAACCTTCCTCACAGACAACGCGGTAACCGTCAGCCAGCGTTTTTACCGTCTGGACCGGCGTGTCAAAATAAAAATCAACCTCTTCCTTCAGCATCCTGTAAAGATTTTCAAGAACAACATAGTTAATGTCCGTTCCCAGATGGCGCACGGAAGCATCCAGCAGATTCAGCTGGTTCTGCAGACACAATTTCTTGAACTGGCTGCCTGCAGTGGAATACAGCTTCGTCCCCGCGCCGCCATATTTCATATTGATCTTATCCACATACCGCATGAGTTCTATGGCCCGCTGTTTCCCCACATGCTCATGTAATGTGCCTCCAAAATCGTTGGTGATATTATATTTCCCGTCGGAAAAAGCACCGGCGCCGCCAAAACCGCTCATAATAGAGCAGCTCTTACAGTGCACGCAGCTTTTTACCTTATCGCCGTCGATAGGACAATGCCTTGCTTCCAGCGCATGTCCCGCTTCAAACACGGCAATTTTCAAATTACTTTCCTGCTGTATCAGTTCATAGGCGGTGAAAATACCTCCCGGCCCGGCACCGATGATGATCACATCGTATTTCATAGAAAATCCTCATTTCTGCGCACAACTATTAGACAACAATAACCTGCGAATTTGTATCCTGTACGCACAAACACAAATTTCGCACATAACAAATCAAATGCTTAAATATACACAATCTGTTTTAATGTCCATCATGTTTTGAAACTCTTTTACTTTAATTGAACTTTTTAAGCCAATTTTATATGTAGATCCTGACGAATAATTAATATCTAAATGATGTAACGGATGTCGGTCACCGTCTTCGTGTTCCGGATCATAATCATATCGAATATACCCATCTTCCATATACCATAATTTAAAGATCAAACGCCATATTGTATCTATATCCATATACTCATATTCTTCCGCACTCTCCATAATAGTATCCATCGCCTTCTCAAGAGAATCTTCTAAAAGACCATCCTGACGAAAAATACTGATTAACAGCGAAATCATCTTCTCATTTAACTCACACTCTGTAAGACTATCATAAAACCTGCACCGATTCTCCTGCTGTTCCACTGAAAAGGGGAAAAGAAACGAGAAATATTTATCCTGTGTTTCATAAAAGACCCTGCTCATCTTATCAATACATATCATTATCTTCCCTTCTACATCAAGGTTACTGCCTTCTGGATTTCCAAACATTTTAATGGTCTCTAGCAAAAGTAAAATAATATCTCTCTTTCCTCTGATTGGCTGTTGAACTTTATCCTTCAAAAAATCCCTCATCTTTATCTCATAGACTTTCATCCGCAAAATCCTCTAATTCATTAGACTATAATTCGTTTTAACAACTTCGTATAGTCTGTCTCTGTCAAGTTCCTCAGTAAATGCATTCTTAACAATATCGTGTAATTTCTTTCTGTATGTTTTTTCAATGCCCAGCATATCCATGATCTCTTCTATAATATCATGTTGCGATTTATGAATATTTGTCCTGTTTATAATGGCGTTATTCAATTTTTTCCTTTGCCGCTGATCCGGTTCCTTGATATGCAAGTATCCGTTTTCATTAACGAAATCCACACCTTGTTTTATTCTGTTTATGGTTTCGGGATCTTCATTCGGCATAATGAAATAAGAAGTAATAAAAGACCTCGTCAACATCATATAAATAGAATTTCGACTCTGCAGATCACTATCCAGAGTAGACTGCATAAAGCAGATGATAAACGGGAATTCCAATCCTTTAACATTATTTCTATTGCTTATAAAAACAGTTCCTTTCTTTTTTTCTTTTGATTCATATCCTATGTTAACATCCCACTTGAATTTTTCTTTGATATTAACCTGCAGGCTGTTCGCAATTTCATAGTTGCTGTTGCTGTTCTCTAAAAACATAATACCGATATCATCCGCTTTTAAAGTCGGATTATTCTTCTTAAGATCAGCTATAATATCTAAAATCTGTGTCACGTACTTTTCCCTTGAAATCGGAAGAATTTCAATATTTTTTATACCGGTATTTCCCAAATCTTCAAATCTTCTTAAAGGTCTTCTATGCAGATCATAATATCCGTTCTCTTTCTTAATATCGTATCCGCACGCTTCCCACGCCTTATCCTCCAACCATCTTAAATATAAATCCGGTTCATGGGAAAACAAACCCATGCCGATTGCGTGTGCACACATAAGCGTCTTCGGATCAGTCCGGTAACACTTATTAAGCAGGAAATCCGGATTTACTTCACAAATCAATTCATTCTCAAATACATTCTGAAAAATATCACCGGCAATATACAGACAATGTTTAGTAACCTTTTTACATAATTCAAAAAAACCATCTGTAAAATCCTGACTTTCGTCTATTAAAATATAATCAAAACACGGCTCAAAATCTTTTATTTCATTCAAAAACCGTAAAGCCTCTCTGCAGATCATATCAAACGTCACAACATAAGAAAATCTCCGAAACGGTATTCCATAATAATTACAAATATAGCTGTACACCCCGGAATCAGGATCTCTTTTTGATCCCCAGCTACTCATAACCCACAACTTCTCCCGCCACTTAATCTGTTCATCCACCTTCATAAAATTAAAGAATTCCGGAATTCTCTCCTTTAAGTTTTCAGCCAGTATTTTATTATGGCATGTAAAAACAATACGATAGTCCATCTTATTCAAATAGAGTTCTTTAATCTTATGCAGCAAAAGTTCAGTTTTCCCTGTCCCTGCCAGACCTTGGATCACAATTTGCTCTTTGTGAGGTTCATCAAAAATAAACCTTGTCTGATCTCCATCAAACAAAATAATTTTCCTTCGAATTTTCTCCAAAATGGTATCCGGGAAATCTATACCTGTTCGATCCACATCATTAATGCTTCCTGTAAGCAGAGAAATCAAAAATTCCCCTTTACGCTGATCTTCATTTGATTCCAATTGGTTTTCCATCAAAAGTTCTTCTAAACTTTTGTTCTTAATGTCCTCATATTCATAAGAAACAATAAATTCATCTTTCCATTGTCTCGGTCTACCCAAAATTTTCATATAATCATATTTTTTGGAAAGCTGCCCCAGATCCTCTGTAAAATCTTCTCGAAAATTTTCAAACTCCTCCTGATTCTTTCCGTAATTCACAAAAATGATCTTATGTCTGGGAATCAAAATCACTGCCGCTTTCTCATAACTATAACTATTCTTTTCTTCCAGCGGCCTGTCAATAATATACACCGGACTAATTCCATTCTCCGCATATTCCTCTAAACTGCAAAATAATTCCTCTATACCTTCTCTGTCTTCCAGATTCGTATAAAATAAACCGTTACTCTTCCCCATTCTTTTTTATGCCTCCCTGCCGCTCGACCAAAGTCACTTCAATTTCCAGATCCATACACTCTGCCATTTTTACAAGCAAATCCAATGTAGGATTATACTGACCTGTTTCAAATCGGCTGATATTGGGTCTTGTCACTCCCATAATACTTGCCAGTTCTTCTTGTGTAAGATTATGCTGCTTTCGCTGAGCAATATACTGCTCTACAATATTTCGTCTTACAATATCCTGTCTCTCCGCAATACTTTCGTCTTTATCTACATTGTTCATATCTTTGTACCTGCTCTTTATAGATTGTAACTTATATGTTACATCAAGTCAATAACTATAAAAAATATTGCCATATCAGCCTAATTCCCAACCAGCCCTTTATTCACCAGAAACTCCCGTGCCACTTCACGGTCCTCTCTGCCGTTCACTTCCACTTCATAATTCATCTGCTGCATCTCGTCCTCGGTGATCAGCCCGTTCATTTTCTCCAATATGCCACGAAGTTCAGGATATTTCTCAAGGGCATCCTTTCTGACCACTGTTCCGGCATCAAAAGTTTCAAAGAAAATCTGATCGTCTGTGAGAAGCACAAGATCATTTGCCGCAAGCTGGGCATCCGTGGTAAAGGCATTGATCACATCCACTTCATGATTGATCAGCGCTTCGTATTTCAGGGCAATCTCCATCTGTACGGTATCTTTAAACTGCATATCATAGGCCGCACAGAGTCTGGGATACCCGGTCTCTAACTCAATGTAATCAGGATTGCCGCCAAAGACCAGTTCTCCTGAGGCCGCCGCCAGATCAGAATAGGTGTTAAGCTCATACTGTCCGGCTGTATCCTGCCGCACTGCCAGCCCGTAAGTATTAGAAAATCCGTACAGTCCTGTCCATGTCAGCCCAAGCCCGTCATATTCTGCAATAAGCTGTTCATACAGCTTTTGATCATCTTTTTCCATCTCCTCTTTCTTCAGAACATTCAGCCATGCTGTTCTGGTATACTCCGGATAAAGATCAAAATCACCCTTAACCAGAGCCGGATGGATATTGGTCGTGCCGCCGCCCACGCCTTTTGTGATCTCCACTTCATAATCTGTCTCGGCCTCAATCAATTGCGCAATGATTTCTGTCAGGATATACTGCTCCGTCATAGGTTTTGAAGCAATTTTGACTGGTTCTTTCTTTCCACAGGCACACAGCCCCCATATCATACAAGTTACCATTAAAAACAAGATTCTTTTTTTCATAATTTTCTCCTTTTCAGCGCTGCTTTCTGCGCATAAACAATTTCTTTTCGTTTTATTTGTTAACGGTTACCCGTCATGTCTCAAATACCCGCCCCGCCGTACACCGCATTGCCCGCAGAAATCAGCCGCCGTACAAACTCATCCCGCGGTGTGCCAAGCAGTGCCTCCTTTGTTCCCTGCTGCCAGATGACTCCCTCCTTCATGACCAGGATACGGCTTCCCAATACAAAAGCCTCCCCGATATCATGGGTAATAAATACTACCGTAATGCCGGTCTTCTTCTGCAGCGCGGACAATTCCGCCTGCAGCGTCTTCCGGGTAATCTCATCCACCGCACCGAAAGGCTCGTCCATCAATAAAATGTCCGGCTCTGCCGCCATGGCCCGTGCAATACCTATCCTCTGCTTCTGCCCGCCGGACAACTGCCCCGGAAACCGGGATGCCAGTTCCATTGGAAGTTCTGTCAGTTCCAGCATCCTGCGGGTAAGGGATTCTTTTTCCTCTGCGGAAAGCTTTCTGTCCAGGCCGGGAACATAACATATATTGTCAGCCACCGTCATATGGGGAAAAAGCTTCGCCCCCTGTACCGCATAGCCGATCCGCCTCCGCAAAGCCACCAGATCACAATCCACCAATCTCCTGCCATCCACCAGCACTTCCCCCTCTGCGGGCGACACAAGCCCGTTTATCATCTTAAGAAGGGTTGTCTTGCCGCAGCCGGACGGACCGATGATTACCACAAACTCTCCTTTTTCAATGTCCAGTGATACCCCGCGCAGTACCTTGTTGTCTCCGTAAGCCGCTGAGCAGTTCCGTATCTCGATCACTTTATCCAATGCCGTACCTCCTGTTCACCGCCTTCTCCGCCCGTGCCAGCAGCCAGTCACTGATCAGAGCCAGAATTGCAATCAACACGGAGCCTGCCGCCGTCAGTGTCATATTATAAGTGGTGATTCCCCTGTAGATGGCCGCTCCCAGTCCGCCTGCTCCGATAAAAGAGGCAATACCGCCCATCGCTATGATCATCACCACCATATTTCGAAAACCGCTTATGACCACCGGAAGCGCCAGCGGAAACCTGATCCGGAAAAGCATCTGTCTCCTGTCTGTCCCCAGCCCCTGTGCCACTTCCAGGATGCTGGCATCCACATTCGTCAGACCTGTATAAGTATTTCTGACAATAGGAAGCAGTCCATACACCGTCAGGGCAATAACTGCTGTTTTATTCCCAATGCCGGTAAAAGGGATCAGAAAGCCCAGCAGGGAAATGGACGGGATCGTATAGATTACATTGATAATCCCAAGAACAATTCCCGCAGCTTTCTTATGGCTGCTGATCAAAACTCCGATCAGGATTCCCAGCACACCTGCACAGATTACCGCTGTCAACGATATTCTGATATGTTCCACCAGACAAGTCAGAAAGAACTCCCGCCTGTCCCATAAAATCTGTATCATCCGCATCTGTATACTCCGTTTCAGTCAATGCCGGACAGGCCCGCCATCTCCTTATTCCGCCTCACTCCCTGTCATAAATCCACATCCTGGCCGCCATCAGCCGGATTATGTACTGTAACTGTCTGATACGGTATCTCAATACCACTCTTCCTGAATTCCCCGACCAAAGCGATCCGTATATCACTACATGCCTTGAAATTATCATTCAGGTTCTCCGTCCAGACAGTGGTCTTCAGAATAACGCCATTGGGCGTATAAGCACTGGCTGATACCGCATTTTCAGCCGTGTTCAAAGTCAATTCATGCTCCACACACACTCTGCGCATAATGCGGATCGCTTCCTCAATGTCCGCGTCATAAGCGATCTCTATTTCCACGAAATTACCCACATTTTCCGTATAGTTGGTGTTGATGATGACAGATGAATCCATAATGGAATTGGGTACGATACAACTCTCCCCGTTAAACTGGCTGATCACCGTATGACGGATCATGACATCCTTCACAATTCCCTCTGCAATGACGGTTCCTCCCTGAATCACCCGGATCTTTTCGTCCACATTGTACGGTTTCGACGCGGAAATGGAAAGACCGCTGATCACATTGGCCAGCGCCTGCTGTGCCGCAAACGTGGCAATTGCAATCACAAGAGAACCGCTCTGCAGCAAAACCTTGCTGATATCCTTGGTGATCTCAAACTGCTGCGCAAGGCTGTAGATAATGATAATATCTATGATCACGTTCACAGCGCTCTTGGTAAACCGCAGATGAACCGCTTTCGTCTTTCTCGCCAGAAATCTGAAAAGCAGATTGACCGCATAATTCAAAGCCAAAGCGACTGCAACAAATATTGCTATTTTCATCAAAGTCCCCATGCTATATCATCTCTTTCTCAAATCTATTTTATGCTTACGCGGCTTCCATTATTTATTATACAGCATTTGACATATTTTTACAGAAAAAAGTAAATCCGCTCCGCAAAACCGGCAAAATGAACAACACAGACAAATCCCCTTTGCAGGCTCTGTTTCGTAATGCCGAAATCTGAAGCATTTTTCTGTACAAAAAAACGAGCATAGCTCGTTTACGAGATTCGCTTCGCGAACTCGAATAAGTGCAGAAGTTTCCTATACCACAAAAAAACAGGCAAAAGCACAATCGCTCTTGCCTGTCCCGTTATCACGTATCATTTATCTCTTTACAGTCCTGTGTCCACCTGCCTGCCGGTCCGCCTACTTAATATTCAGCTTCGCAAACAGATCACCCAGACTTGTTCCCACGCTCTCACCGGAGCCATACTGCTTCACGTCGATGTTTTCCATCTCCTCGGCCTGCTGTTCCTCTAATGCCTTCATGCTCAGTGAGATCTTTCCGTTGTTGGTATTCAGAACCTTTACCTTAACCTTATCGCCGACTTTAAGTACCTCGGAAGGCTTCTTGATCCTTCTCTGGCAGATCTGCGAAATGTGTACCAGTCCGCTTAAGCCATCTTTCAAATCCACGAATGCACCGTAAGGCTGCAGGCTTTCCACCGTTCCCTCTAACACCGTGCCCGGAACGATCATTGCTACCCTGTGGTCATGCTCTTCCTTCGCTTTTTCCCGAAGAATCTCCCGCGCTGAGAGAACCAGCTTTTCCTTCGCCTGGTCAACGGTTATGACTCTTACTTCCAGTTCTTTCCCTTTATAGTCTTCCAGATTCTCCACATAAGAAATATCAAGGTGGGACGCCGGTATAAATCCTCTGATTCCTTCCAGATATGCCACAACGCCGGCATTTACAACCTCACTCACTTTAACGCTGATATTTTTCTTCTCTTCCATGTAGCCTGCAAGTACATCCCATGCAAGCACAGAATTTGCTTCCTTCCGGGATAAGAGAATATTCCCCTGTCCGTCATCCGTCTTCACTACCGTGGCCTCGATCACATCCCCCTCATGCACGTCCGACATCAGAGAAAAATTCGGGTCATTGCTCATATCTTCCGCCTTGATGATCCCCTGTGTGTAATACCTCAGGTCTAAGGTCACTTCCTCCTCATTCACATCGATCACAGTTCCCTTGATCACATCTCCTTCATTGATCTTACGAAAAGATGCTTCCAGTTCCTGTTCATAATCTTTCATTGTTTCTTCCATAGTCATTGTCTCCATACTTTCTATTTTTGTAAATCCCGGCTGCCCTCTGTGTCTGTCTTTTCTTTCATTAGTATACTTCAAAAACCGTTTTCCCTCAAGACCCTTTCAAAATATCCTGTCCTTTCAAAATTTTCGTATGCGGAAAAATCAGTAATCCTGTTAACGTTTCATAAAATATCCGGTGGAACTATTAAACTGACACCAAATTTTTAATATTTTTTCAAGAACGGACACTTTTCGTCATTTATCGACATATCTTATTAACAAATAAATTCTGAAATCCTTCGATTTCACGAACCTTAGTGACGGGATATTTCCCTCTCTTGTAAAGGAGCAGCATGTCTAAAGAAGCAGAATGGAACAATCATTTCAACATCGGCGTTGATTCCATCGACAGTGCACACCGTAAGCTCTTTTCAATCGTACGCAAACTGATTCACCTGAGTAAAGATGAAAACAACGGACAGTGGGCATGTATCGAAGGTATCAAATACTTAAAAAACTATGCCATAGACCATTTTACAGACGAGGAAGCCTATATGCAGTCAATCGGATACAAAGGCTATGAAGTACACAAACGCCTGCATGATGACATGCGGTATAAAACCCTTCCAGCACTCGAAAAAGACCTGACGGAATCAAATTACTCACAAGAATCTATTCATCACTTTCTCGGTATTTGTCTGGGCTGGCTCACCGCACATATCATGATTGAAGACCGCGCCATCACAGGCAGAATTTCAAATAAATGGAAAAGGGACAATGCAGGTGCAGATCTTGATGCACTCGAAGATGCACTGGCTTCGACTATCAGAAAAATTTTCAGGTTACAGACAGAAATCGTCAGCGAGCATTACAGCGGTGACGACTTCGGAAACAGCCTGATCATCCGGCTGATATATCGCGCAAAAGCCGGACTGCCGGTACAGATTTTTATGGTTATGGAAGAGAGTCTGGTACTGCAGGCTGTAAGTGCCATGCTGAACATGCCGTTAACAAAAATGGATAAGCTTGTCATGAATGCAGGCAAAGAGCTTTCGTTTAGGATCGCTGAACAGCTTGGCATACATTGTCATCTGTCTTCACAATACCGGCTCGAAAACAGTCATTTCATAACAGAAGAACAATTCAGAAAGACTTTTTATCTTGAAATCTTTGATTACAGTTTATTGTTAAATACAGGACATGGATATTTTGCTTTTTGTGTAAAATCCGGGTAGAAAAACGAATAAAACCCGATTATGCGAAAAAATGTCCTATACCGTGAAGATAAGAAACAGGCAAGCCCCGTTTCTTATCTTCCTTTTCTGAGGGCAGTATCAATTCTGTCCAGCAGATCCTGTGTATCAAAGGGTTTGAGTATGTAATTATCAGCTCCCAGCAAGAGGCTTTCCAGCACCGTGTGCTTGTCATTCTGGGATGTCAGCATAATTACGGGAATATCTCTGCCGTTTTCCATTTCACGGATTTCGCGGAGTGTCTCTACACCATCCTTGGAGGCCATACGGACATCCAGCAGAATCAGATCCGGCTGGTTCTTCTTCAGGTACTGCAAAGCACGCACACCCGAATTTAAAGGTATGACTTCATAACTTCCCTTCAATGCCTGCTCAATTGTTGCCAGGCTGATGCTGTTATCGTCCACCGCCAGTATCTTATATTTATATACCATCTGTTTGTCCTCCTATCCGATCTGTTCTATCAACTCACGCAGCATCTGTTCCGCCGCGTCATCCTCATATAATTTAAGCTGATCCTTCACTTTCTCAAGGGTTTCCTCAATTTCATCTGTCAGCTGGTATTCCAGAAGCTCCTCTACTTTACGGGCACATTCTTTTGCCTGAAAATCTTCCAGACTTGCAAGCGCTGACTCGATTTCCTGCCGCAGCTCCTGCTTCTCTATCGCCTTCTTTTCTGTCTCCGTGTTTACCGTCTTCCTGTTTTCTTCCAGATACTCCTGAATGTGATCCAGCTGCTCCTCATATTCCGCCAAAAGCTTAGGCACACGACTGTCAACAAATGACAGGTCACCCCTGTTCACAGCTTTTTCCTGCTCTTTAGCCATGTTTGAAACCCGCATTGCACCCACATTGGCCGAAGCGCTCTTCAAGGCGTGAACCTCTATTCCATAGCCTTCATAGTCCTTATCTTCCCAAAGTTCCTGCAAGACTTTCAGTTTACGTTTTCCGTCAAGACAGTACAGCTTCAAAAGTTCAATATATTCATCAAGGCTTCCGGCGTAATGCCCGGCCACTTCATCTGTATCGATTCCTTCAATGATAATCTTCTGCAGAATATCCTTATTCATCTGCAGGTTGTCGATCCAGGATCCGCCCGGCATCCGTTTGTCTTCCGGTATCCATCTCAGAAGTACCATATGCATTGCCCTTCTGTCAAGAGGCTTTGTAATAAAATCCTGGAATCCGTTTGCAAGGAAATTCTCGCGCACTCCTTCCATGGCATTGGCAGTCAGCGCTATGACCACCGGCAGTCTGCCGTTTTCACCACAGTCATTTCGAATGATCTGTGCCGCTTCGATCCCGTCCATCATAGGCATCATATGATCCATAAAAATAATGTCAAACTGTGTACCCCGGACAAGTTCTATGGCTTCCATGCCGCTTTCAGCCTCTGTAATCTCAATCCCGTAAGTCTGCAGGAAAGACCTTGCAACCTTCCTGTTGATCAGATTATCGTCTACCACCAGCACCTTGTAGTCTTTCACAGTAAACGGCTCAAGCGTTTCTTCCTTTCTGGCCTCCGGTTCCGGCACTTCGGCCAGCGGTCTTCTGTCCGCAATTTTCTGCCGGATCTCCACAATAAATGTAGACCCCTTGCCATATACACTCTCCACCTTCACCGTGCCGTGCATCAGTTCTGCAAGATGCCTCGTAATGGACAGCCCAAGTCCTGTCCCTTCCGCACTCCTGCTTCTCTTGGAGTCAAGCTGCTTAAAGTTCTCAAATATCCTTTCCAGATCTTCCTCGCGTATGCCGCATCCGGTATCCTCAACCCGAAAAATCAGACGCTCTGTATCTTCCGTTTCTCCCGGCACACCCGAAACAGATATTTTTACATATCCCTTCTTGGTAAACTTCAAAGCATTGTTCAAAAGATTTACCAGAATCTGTTTGATCCTGCTCTCATCCCCCAGGTAGCTGCAAGGAATCGTCGTGTCAAACTCGCTTTCCACCATAAGGCCATGCTGGGAAGCAACAATATCCATCATGTTCAGCACTTCTTTCACAAGCGCCTTGACATGATATTCTGCCGACACCAGTTCCATTTTTCCGGCTTCCACTTTGGACAGATCAAGAATGTCATTAATGAGTGCCAGAAGATTATTGGCGGAAGCTTTAATATCGCAGGTGTATCCGTACACTCTGCGCCCCTTGCTTTCCTCCATAATAATATCGCTCAATCCGATAATCGCATTCATCGGTGTCCGGATCTCATGTGACATATTGGCCAGAAACGCACTCTTGGCAATGTTGGCCTGCTCCGCCTGTTCCCGTACCTGTGTGATCTCTTCAATATAAGCCCTTGTCTCCGTCACATCGAGAATCAGAATAACGTATCCTTTGTTCTCGCCGTATTTATCCAGAATCTGTTTTACATGCCCCTGGTAGAATCTGTCATTCAGGCAGAACTCCTCGCGCACATCTTCGCCCAGCATATTCCGGGGAAAATCATCCAGTTCCTCTATATGCTTTCCTACCGCACGAATGTTTAACTCTGAAAAAATAGCTGCAGCAGCAGGATTATAGCTGACAATCCGTTCATATTTGTCGATGGCAATGACACCGTCACTCATACTGTCAAGCAGAATACCTGAGGCAAGACTGCTGAAATCATATACTTTTCTGCTCCATATGAGAATGACCACACTGGAAAGAATAATCCCCAGTACAAAGGGTGTGGGATCATACACAAGGGTCAGCTTCATGACATATGAGCACAGTACGATCACCGGCAGAAAAGAGAGTCCGAGTATCAGTTTATACTGTCTGTCCTCCGCATAATCCGGCTTTCTGACACACACACGGATCAGGGCATATAATGTAAGCGCATAGGGAATAATTGTTCCGCACAGCATAAAAATCCAGTATCCCGGCCCATATTCCAGACTCAGATACCCGTGTCCCTCCGGCGTATACAGCCAGTCCGCCTGCCTGTAATAAAATGTATGTAACTCGCAGGTGAAAACAAGCCCAAATATAAAGGCATCAACGATCTTCAGAATCCTTAAAATTCTGACAGGCACTTTCTCATAGCAGTAACTGAAGATAAAATAACAGTAGCTGATGGGAATCGACAGTGATCCTATATACTGCACCTTTACCGCAACCATGGCCGCTTCCAGTGTAGGCGCTGTCAGTTCCAGCAGATATCCGGCACTCTGTATCAAAGATCCCATCAGAAAATACTGCATTAATTTCTGCTCTCTGGATCCATCCCCTTTGAGCAGAAGATATAATGCAGATACGATCACGCCGATACTCAAAACACCAAGTCCTAAAAATACAATATTCATAACTTTTCATCACCACAAAAATTATATTTTTATTCTGAGTATAAACTCATACACATGATATCAGCTAACCTTTTATATGTCTACAGAAAAATTGTCTGATTCATCCTCATTTCTTGCCATACATCCCCCATACACCCAGGTGTTTGCAGAACTGCTGTTATCACGGCTTCTGAATCTGAAAAGTATCCTCAAGCAGCAGCCAGTTCGGACGGAAAAACCGCATGATTTGCCAGTAGCCCATCCCCCGCAGGCCATAGGCCGGTAAAAGAGAAAATTTTTCCCGATAGCTTCTCACGTCCTCAAACCATACCTCATGAAGCTGCCCGTCCTTTTCATACCGGAAGAAGGGTGACATGGCCACCTCATCAAACTGTATGGGAACGCCGGCCTCTACAGCAATGCGAACAGCCTCCAGATTGCTGACCGTGGTGGCCCGGGAAGATCCTTGTACAAAGGGCAGCGTCCAGTCGTAGCCGTAATTGGGAATTCCCAGATCAATTTTGGAAGGCGTGATACGGGTGACAGCATATTCCACCACCTGCCGGACCTTATCCAGAGGCGCAACGGCCATAGGCGGGCCGTAGGTGTAGCCCCATTCATACGTCATAAGCAGAACACTGTCGGCCGCCTCTCCCAGAAGGCCGTAATCCTTTCCCTCATAAAGAAGTCCGGCCTGGGTATCAGAGGTTTTAGGCGCCAGCGCCACCGATACATGATACCCGTATGGAGCAAGAAAATTCCTGACCTCTGCCACAAAATCGGCAAAAGGAATACGATCCTCAGGGCGGATATATTCAAAGTCAATATCCACACCCTGAAAATTTTTTGCCTGGACTGTGGCCAGCAGGTTGTTAAGCAGATTATCCCTGGCTTCCTGATCATTGACCACAGCAGTGATCAGCGCGTTGTTGAAGTTTCCGTCAGGACCGAGCGGCGTCAGGGTCAGCACCGGCCGTACACCCGACCTGAGCGCGGCATCGATCATAAAGGAATCGTCCAGCACTGGCGGGACCAGATCCCCGGCCGTTGTAAAACCATAAGAAAAAACAGACAGCGAAGACAGATAAGGAAGCGTATCGTTCAGCACTTCCTGTTGAATAAAAGGATAAGCATAACCGTTCACCCAAGCCGGATATACGGGGTCGGAAGACTCCCCGGAAGACAAGAGAAGCGCCTGCCCCAAAGCCAGAGGATAGGGATAGACAAGTTGATTGTTATAAATAACGGAAGACACCGGAATGCCATGGCTTTCAGCGATGGAATCCACAGTATCTCCTGATTTTACCACGTAAATTTCCATAGATCATTCTCATTCCCATAGAATCTTCCTTTATTCTATGCGAAAACCGGCATATATGCCCCTCGCAGCAGTCCGTAAAGATCCGAAGCAGCACCGGCCTGCAATCGACCACTGAAACAACGAACCCGAAACGGCGAACTCTAACTTGCTGCCTGTGAAAATAATTTTTTCTGACATTTTTCCTGATGTATACAACATCTGTGTTGTCTTCTATGATAAAATAATTATTTATAATTAACGACGTTTAAAATTTCACTACACAAACTGTCCATCCCAAAGAAAAGAGGAATCTATTGTGCTGAATAAACAGATTATCCAGGAGCTTGCCGGCACCACGATCTATAACCGCGGGCTCGAACTGTTCCGCCAGAATCATATACTGACTTTCGAATCTTCCGAAGAGGCCGAAGATATTTTCATAAACGCCGTGGTACAGGGAAGCGGAAGGAAAAAATACAGGGTAGAACTTACCTACAATACGTTCTATGAAGAACTGTCTGAGTGCTACTGCGACTGCCCCGCATTCTACAGCTATGACGGCATCTGCAAGCATTGCGCCGCCGTGCTTCTGGCATGTGAAAGCCGTCTGGATATGCAACCGACGATTTTTGACTACATAGAAGAACCGAACCATCCTGGCCGGAGGCGCAGACTTTCTGACTACATCGGTCCCGAAAGCGGGCGCTTTCTCCCCGGAACCCGCTCCAAAGAGACGACCCCGGTCATCAAAGACCTGCTCAGACACCAGAGAATAAAATCAACCCTTCCCTTCATGCCGGATACCCCCTATGAAAAGGTAATTCTGGAACCTCATTTTAAATGTAATGGAAACAGTGTTTCAGTAGAATTTAAAATTGGCATGGATACCAAATACGTTCTTAAGAATGTGTTTGAGTTTGCCCGGAATCTGGAATTATGCGCAGCTCATTCCTATGGCAAGAAACTGAGCTTCCTTCACGTCCTGAATGCCTTTGAACCGCTTTCACAAAAAACAGCAGCCTTTATCCTTAACTGGGTAAAGGAAAACAAAGAACGTTATCTTGAATTCAATTACTACTCTTACGAGACATCCTACGCCAAACTGCGCCGGATGCCGCTTGGCGGAGCCGATTTCGAAGAACTTCTTGCAATTTCAGGAGATCGCCCTCTCCTGATTGATCTGAACGATTCCGGTGAAAAAACCTGGTACCGGACAGACCGTAAACTGACCCGCCGGATGAAGATCACCGGCACAAAAAATGGCGTTGAAGTGGAATCCGAACCGTTTACATCATTTTGTGCCGCCCACAGTGTCTTCACTTTTCAGGACGGACTCATTTATGAGGAAAGTACCGATGAGCTTGCACCCATCCGTGACTTTTTATCCTGCCTGCCCGAACTGCCCGGAACGTCATTCTACGTTGACAAAAGCGACATTTCCCTTTTCTGCCGGGAATTGCTTCCTCTTTTGGAAAAGCATTATGCGTGTGAGCGAGTAGATTTCCGGGAAGCCGATTATGGCGTCGAACCCGCTTCCTTCGAAATCTATCTGGACGCGCCCCAAAAAGATTTCATCACCTGCAAAGTGTACGCCGTCTATGGCGAGAAAAAGTTCGAGGTCTACAAAAAAGAAGAAGAGCGCACAGGCCGGGACGCTGTCAGGGAAATACAGATCGGCAACATTGCCGCCTCTTACTGCAATGCCTATGATGAAAACGAACACGCCATGGTCATTGCCAGCGACGAAGATAAAATCTATGAACTGCTCACATTGGGAATCCCGCGCTTACAGACATTGGCGGACGTATACGTCTCCGATTCCCTGAAAAAGATTCGCGTAGTATCCGGCGGCAAAGTGGAAGTAGGTGTATCCCTATCGGAAGATCTGCTGGAACTGACCATGCACACCGATGAGTTATCCAGAGAGGAATTAATTGAAATCCTGTCAAAATATGACAAGAAGAAAAAATATTTCCGCCTGAAAAACGGAAGCTTTATCCACACAGAAGATACGGGACTTCAGACCCTTCTGACCCTCAGAAACGATCTGAATCTGACCGACACACAGCTGCGAAAAGAGATTCTTGCACTGCCCAGATACCGGGCCCTTTATCTGGATCAAAAGTTACAGGAATCACAAGATGTATCTTTTTTCAGCAATACTGCCTTTCGGGAACTGATCAGAAATATGAAGACCACCGATGAGAATCATTTTGAGACCCCCGCAAGTCTGGAATCCACCATGCGTCCTTATCAGACTGCCGGCTTTGCATGGCTCAAGACACTGTACCACAATGGCTTTGGCGGCATACTGGCCGACGATATGGGACTGGGCAAGACACTGCAGACCATTGCCTTCCTGCTGTCGGAATATCTGGAAGCAAAGTTCACGGACAACCGTCGTGTTTTAATTGTCACGCCGGCTTCCCTTGTTTTTAACTGGCAGAATGAATTCTCCCTCTTTGCCCCCGGCCTTCCCGTCAAAATGGTGACCGGAAACGCCGACGAGCGCCGGGAAATCATATGCAGCGCACAAAGCCGGGATATTCTGATCACTTCCTATGAATTGCTGAAAAGAGATCTGGAAGCTTATGAAGACATTCCCTTTTTCTGCCAGATCATAGACGAAGCACAGTATATCAAAAACCATAATACCCAGGCAGCCAAGGCAGTTAAATCAATAAAATCCGAATGTCGCTTTGCTCTCACCGGCACTCCCATTGAAAACAGGCTCAGTGAACTTTGGAGTATTTTTGACTATCTCATGCCAGGGCTTTTGTACGGATACCAGCGCTTCCGGTCGGAAATCGAAATACCCGCTGTGCAGAATCAGGATGAAGCTGCCATGGACAGACTTCATAAAATGGTCAGACCGTTTATCCTGCGGCGGCTGAAAAAAGACGTCCTCACCGATCTGCCGGACAAACTGGAAAAATGCATGTATGCCAATATGGAAGGGGAACAGCAGAAGCTCTATTACGCCCACGTTCAGAGAATCCGCATGATGCTGGACAAGCAGACAGAGGAAGAATTTAAGACCGGTAAGATACAGATTCTTTCCGAGCTTACCAAGCTGAGGCAGCTCTGCTGTGATCCCGCGCTCATTTATGAAAAATACGAGAATCCTTCCGCCAAATTCGCCCTGTGTATCGACCTGATCAAAAACGCTGTGGCCGGCGGCCACAAGGTGCTTCTGTTCTCACAGTTCACCTCCATGCTTGAAAATCTGCAGGTAAAGCTGAAAGAAGAGGGGATTTCCTATTATGTTCTCACCGGTTCCACCCCCAAAGAACAACGCCTGAAGCTGGTGGAGAATTTTAATTCAGATGATACCAGCCTGTTCTGCATCTCTCTGAAAGCTGGCGGAACCGGACTCAATCTGACATCTGCAGACATCGTCATTCATTTTGACCCCTGGTGGAATCTGGCGGTGCAGAACCAGGCCACCGACAGAGCACACCGGATCGGGCAAAAGAACGTTGTGAATGTCTACAAGCTGATCATGAAGGATACGATAGAAGAAAATATCATGAAACTGCAGGAGCGGAAAAAAGAGCTGGCGGAACAGGTGCTTTCCGGCGAAGATCTGGGAACCGGAAGCTTCACAAAAGAGGAACTGCTGGAACTGCTGGCACAGTGAGACTTTATTTGCCCATTGTGTTACCCGTTCCCCTCCTCACCGGTAAGCATTCACATACGCCCTAATATGCTTTTTACCTCCGGAAGATACATTCTTCCGAACATATTGAGGTGATTTAAAAGATGATACAGATTATATACATCCCGCCGGCGTTCATATCCCGGCTGTACGGGCGCCGCTTTTTTATATGCATCATAAAAGAGCGGCGGAAATCCCCCGAAAAGTTCTGTCATCGCAAGATCCGCTTCAGCATGTCCCACATAAACCGCCGGATCGATCAGCCATGCTCTGCCGTCCTTCCCCGTAATCACGTTTCCTGCCCACAAATCACCATGCAGCAGCGACGGATATTCAGGCTCCACAAGAATCTCATCCAAATGATCGAGAAACCGTCCTATTCTCTTCCGGTCTTCTTTGTCAAAATACCGGGCTGCATCCTGAAACTGAGGTTCAAGACGACATTCCCGGAAAAAACCGATCCAGCTGTCATATCCCCTGTTGATTTGTCTGCGTCTGCCAATATAGTTGTCACAGTAAAAACCATATTTTCCCTTTAAGACCAGCCCGGTTATGGGTGCCCGATGCATCCTTGCCAATTGGCCGGCAAAATCCTCCCAATAATTACTGCTGTGGCTTTTGCCTGAAACAAACTCCAACAGCAAAAAGGAATATCCGCCCTTTCCCCCGTCGGTTCCAATCCCAAGAACAGACGGCGTACCAATTTCTTTTATTCCGGCAATGGCATCCAGCCCGGCTGCTTCCGCCATGAAAAAAGAAAGATTCTCTTTTGCATTGGCTTTCATAAAAATACGCCGGCCGCCTGTCAACGTCAGTTCGAACGCTTCATTAATATCCCCACCGGATATCCTTCCGGTTTTTTCAATTTCTGTTTCTCCTCCAAAAAGCGAATGTATGGCGCTTTCCAGGGAAGTAAACTGCAGTGATGTCGCCATATTGTTTTTCCTTTGCTACTATCAGATTGAGAAGCTCTTCACTTCCTTCTGCGTTAGCTTAACCATCTTTTCATTGCTTTGCATATCTTGAAATCTCAAGTAAATTTACATGACAAGTTGGTACGTCAATATATGGAGCAGGCTGATCATAAAGCATCGCAGGTTTCACAATTACCTAACAGTTATTATATTTTTCTCTTAAATAACGATTTAAATTCCCAATATTATAAAGCGGAAAATTTGTGACCCAATCCTGCTCCCGAAACCCAGACATTGATACCCTTACAGCATCTCTTACTCCATATTTCTGTACAAAAACCTTTAAGCTTTTCGCCTGCAGGTTTTCTTCTGCCTTTACTTCCAGCGGAACAATACAATCATCTGTTTGAATCAAAAAATCCAACGCCGAAGTAGCATTCTCCGCCGACCAGTAAAATATATCATTTTCCGAATTGACAATTAACTGCTGTAAAACATACTGTTCCGTCAAAGACCCTTTAAACTCTTCAAACAGCCTGTTACCTTCCAAAATTGTTCTTGCATACAAACGGCACATGGCACCCAGCAAACCAACATCCACAACAAACAATTTGAATGCCGAATCATGTTAACGGGTATCAGCTGCAACGACGAAATATGTTTCCTGACTGTTTCCGTCTGGCACCGCCTGTCTCGAAATATGCCGGCGTCCCTCTCTCCTCCTCCAGCTTCGCCAGTTCCTCCATGGCCTTCAGCCCCCTTGTGCCAAGTTAGTGACACGAACTTTTTTGTAATTCTTAAAACTAGGATTTATTAATTTCCCAATATCCTTTTCTACTAGAACCTATACGAATAATCATTTCTGATTCACGCAGTTCTCTTATAATACGGCTAATCTTTCTGGTACTCAAACCTGTCTGTTCACTCATTTTTTTTGCTGTAATATCAGGTTCTTCTTTCAATAATAACAATACCTTATCTCTATCACTTTGATTATCGCCACTTATATCGCCATTATTATCTCCATTGGCGATAATTTCATCGTTAGCAGATAAAGAAAATGGAAAAATAGCTTTTATAAAATGATCCGATATTTCAAAAATACTACGGTCATATGATTGCAAAATCCTACTCATACCAGATCCTAATTGTTCAACTAATCCCAAGTCCTTAAATACCCGCATCAATTCTCTATTTCTAGGCATGCTACTACAACTGAAAAAATCTTCTTTACTTTGCCCTGGAATCAAGCCCCCATACGATGTAATCTCTATCCTGTCACTGAACACCTCGAATACAGGCGGAATTTCCCGTGAAAAATCATTATGCACAACAGCATTGATTAACGCTTCTCTTAACGGTACCGATTCAACAAGATTCTTTTCAATCCTTTTTGTACTAGTCACTTTTACCTTTGTAACATTTTCTATTTTCATTTTCTCCAAGACATGATTTGCTGCCTTAATCAATGAGCAATATCCATATTCTTCATTTTCAACCAAGTCTACTTTCGTTGTTCCAGTATATTTTGCAACTTTAATTGACACTCCGTTTTCATCTGCCAGCAAATACGCTATATAGTTATATTGTCCATCAGGAGTAAGTAATTCAAGGCTGTTAGCAAATTTCCTATTTAACTCAAATCCCCTTTCTTGATAGTATATCTTTAACTGTGCAAAAGTAAGGTCTTGTCTGGGAGATGGAATATTTCGCAATGTTGTATGTATTCTTTTTGCGTACAGTTCGTCTATTAATGTAGTAGACATTGGCTGAGTCGACGTTCCAAGCCTCATATAACACCCGTTCGGTGACATTCCTTTACTTTTGATATAATATGGTTTTTCAAGGCCACTGGATACAATTATTTTAGTTATCGGAATATTGTCTACATATTCAGTAGCAATATCAAATAACCCAAGCGTTGATGGTAAAATATTATTCTTAATTCTATCAGCAATCTTTAACTGCATAGAATCTAAATCAGAATTTATAACTGGATTTCCCTTGTCATCAATTCCTATATAAAGAATACCGCCCTCACGGTTATTTAAAAACGCCACTATTTCTTTTTCCAATTTATCATTTAAAGTCGCCTTTAATTCAATTCGATAGTAATCTGGGAAAATAGGCTTGTCAATATATTTTTTCATACTGTACAAACGGCGGAGAATTATTTTCAAATTCTCCGCCTCCAGCTTCGCCAGCTCTTCCATCGCTTTAAGCCCCCTTGTGTCAAGTTAATGACACGAAAGTTTTGAAAAAACCATCCATGCGATTTATCCAATTACATGGATGGATAAGTTTTAATCAATACCTATTTCAGCAACAAAGACAGTACCTTGGGACGTGCACCTTTTTCGTACTTAAACTTTAAAGCATGCCTAATAATTTCAGGCAAATAATATCGGTCATTATCTATTTTCAGATAACCCTCCTGTTTCATAATCTTTTCTTCCGCTTGAGTAAGATTAAAAGTATCCACCGCAAATGGTAAAACCTTTTTTTCTTCCGATGCATGCTCTAACTTATCAAAAATTGGTCCCAATGCCTTAATTTCATCTCTTATTTCGCCAATCTTATCATTAGAACATTCTGAAACCGCTTTTCTGATTTCCGTAGGCATCAAATATCTGTCATCATACACTGCTTTGCCTACATGGTCGGTTGCTTTCTCCAAAAATCTGATAATATCACGCGCCTGTAGCTGACCATTAAAATCTGATAGTGCCGCCAAAATCCATCTTGAAGAATTTGCTTCATTAGATGTTGGCTTTCCTAGTTTAACTCCCCATAATCGATTAAGTGTCTCTTCAATTATTTCTCCCGGAGCAGTTTCAATTGGTATATTTCCACGATAAAAATCCGGTACCGCTCGACTCGTCAACCAAGCTGCCAGTCTTAATGCCTCAGTATTAGACCATTGCAATTCAACGGCACGGTATAAAGAATAAAATTGTTCATAATTAATTGTCAATGCATCCCGCGCCATATCTTTTCTCATGAAAATCATAAGCCCCACATTGTGATAAGCTATTTTCACTTCGTCAACTAAATCTCTACATAATGCTCTAATTGCATTTTTTTCGTTTTCCGACGATATTGTATGCTCAAAAATCTCCTCCAGTCCATCTAACAAAAATACAATCTTTATGTGCTTATACTGCAATTCTTTCTCAAGTTCCGCCAATGACTGATATGTTTTATCAAATGCATTTAAAATAACTTTTTTCCATATTTCTTTCCATTCTAAAATATCATGATCCCTTCTTATATGCGTTAACAGCATATCTTTACTATCTACATATACTGAATTACTAATTTCCCCTTTCATTACACATTTATTGTAATTAGCTATGGCGTTTTTAATTACCTCGGGAAACCCTCCCGCATTTCCCGAAGCCAAAAGAGGAACCACCAGTATACATTTATCGTTACTCAGACCTGTCGATACTGGTTCATTTTTGCCCATACGTTCAACAAACATTTCCCAATATTGATCTCTTAATATTTCTCTATATAAAAATGTTTTACCAGATCCCTTCGCGCCCATGATTACCGTATTGGGAATATTATTTTTAAATTTTCTAATTAAATTCTGAATTGACTCTGTCATTAATACTTCAAATGTTCCATTCCCTTCTGCTGTAATTTGGTTTGCCGCAAACTCGTGAATTCTATTTATCACTTTGTTTCTTGATACCTTTAAATTATCACTCTTTGTCTCTTGAGAAATCATATAACTATTTTTAACTATTTCACAAATATTTTTGTAAAAATCTCTACCGCTTAAATTTGCCATTATTTTAGGCAATGTTTCTAAGTGTACAAGCTCACTAGCAAATGGAAGCTCCGTCACTATATTATCCGTTATAGAATCATCGCTTTCAACTATATTGGGATGATAGACAGCAACTAATTCGCTAATGATTTCGTCTGTATTCATTCCATTTTGCACCATAGTCAATAAAACTTCAGGTATTTTGGAATTCTCATTCAATGGCAGACCTTTATTCAACTGTTGTAAAAGTATTTCTGTTCCTTTAACAGACTGATAAGATGTTGATGACACAATATATTTTTTTACTCTTGGATCAAAAAGTATCGGCGCAGAAAACTCGCTTAGTCCCGCCCTCAAGTCAATCAACACCAACCCTGCATTTATTTTTTTCCCTAATTTTGATAAAACTTCCGCTAAAATATATTTTTTATTATAACTAATGGCAAGACTTTCAGGGCTTGCATACATATCAAGTAACTGTTCCACATATCTATACGTTGGTAAGACAATATGCTCTGCCCTTCCTCTTTCTGTTTCTATTTTAAAAGTCGATTCCGATACTTTGTCTGCAATCAATTCAATAATCTCATCCGTATTATCCTTTTCCTGCGTAACTTCCAAAAGATCCAAAAAGCTAAACGCTGTTTCCTCATGCTTCATAGTAAGCCACGTTATTCCCGGTGCCTCAATATCAGCATCAATAACAAGAAGTTTTCGAGAATTCTCTATCTTGTTTAGCTCAGACCATGCTTTAATAAAAGCCAATAAAGATAATGTACGTCCTACCCCTCCCTTGTACGAATGAAAAGCAAGGACGGGAACTCCCGGCAATTCCTTTTCTATCAGTTCATTAAAATACGCTGTCTTCTGGTACAAAACATTCCTAAAAAGCGGTGTGGTTACACTATCATTCTCCTCATTTTGATCTATTTCAAAAGACACATCTAAATATTCATCCGATAAATCCAACAATATCTTCTCGTCATCATACTTTTCTCCAAAAATATCCCTTAATATTTTTTTTGCAGATGTCTCTGCCTGTCCTTCTTTTAAATGAATAATTACTTCATCGGTATATATTTCAGTATCGGAAATCACTCTCTTCCACTTAGTCTTCTTTAACAACAACTCTCTTTCTATGTCTTTCCATGTATATAACATCATTGTCTTCTCATCCCTTCTTTAATCCAGCAAGCAATATCATTTAATAAGTCCTCTACCTTTTCTTCCTTGTCAAATTGATTTGCCAGTGTTTTAATACAGTATCGGTAAAACTGATGATAACTTTCTACATGTACAATATCTCTATGTACAGTTTCCAATCGTGGAAATTTAAAATTTCCCTGCTGTCCTAATTCTTTTAATATTTTCTCCAAATTATGGGATTTCAAAATTTTTATCTTATTATCATCAGTGCCTTCCAAAATTTTTTGAGGATTTTCCTCGTTCCATTTATCTAATAGTTTATATTTCAAACCGCATTCCACACTATAAACCAATAGTAATCTTCTACTGTTTATATCTGCATTTTCACTTTTGAGTCGTTTATATGACTGGTAATGCTTTTCGTACCCTCTTCTATAATCTCTTTTATCTGCAATCAGCATTTCCTATATACCTTTCATTTGTCATCTGTTTCAAACAATTATATCTTCTCTCACAAAATACGTCAACAAAGAGACTATATGCCTTGTCTAAATAATGTTAATATCATTTCTGCTTTCTATTTTTTACTTTACAATACACAACCGCCGTCAGCGTACTCACAAACGTGGCCACGATCGCCGGGGCGATAATCCCGGCCGGATTTACACTCCCATACTGCTGCCTGTAAGCAATCATATTCACCGGAATCAACTGCAAAGAAGAAATATTCAAAATCAAAAACGTACACATCTCGTTGCTTGCAACTCTGCCACTTTTTCCACTTGTATCAACGGGCAGCTCACTGCCATTCTTACCTGCCTTGTTCCGCATTTTCCTTCCATCCTCAAAAATACCTTTCCCTGCCGGAACATACCCCGGCGTCCCTCTCTCCTCCTCCAGCTTCGCCAGTTCCTCCATGGCTTTCAGCCCCGCCGGCGTACACGCCCAGCCCAGCCCCAGCACATTGGCGATCAGATTCGTAGAAATATACTCCCTTGCCGGATGTGCCTTTGGAATCCGCGGAAACAAAAAACTGATAAACGGCTGTATTCCCCGCGTCAGCTTTGCGATTAACCCTGACTTCTGCGCGATCTCCATAAGCCCGACCCACAGTGCCATGACACCGATCATCGTAATGCACAGTGAAACCGCATCACCTGCAGAATCCAGCGCCGCATTGGTAACATCCGCCATTCTCCCCGTGACAGCCCCGTATATGACTCCCACCAAAATCATAAAAGTCCAAATATAATTTAACATAGCCAAATAAAAGCCGCTGTAAAATAACTTTTGCGTTTATTTTACCAACGGCTCTCATCCTCAACTTTTCTTATTGCTATCATATGTACCTGTCTTAAAACTTATGCCTCGGTTTTCCCGGCAGTTTTCACTTCTCCGTGCATCCGTAAAACAGACATTTTGTATTTTGTAAATACCGCTGGAAATGCTGCTCCGTCCACTGCTACCACTCAACCACTGCCGAAGCCCATGTCAATCCGCCGCCGAACCCGGACAAAGCGATTTTCATTCCCGGTTTCAACATTCCTTTGCGATTCATCTCATCCAGCAGGATCGGCACACTGGCCGCCGATATATTTCCGCAGTGATCCAGACTGATGGGAAACTTGTCCTCAGACACTTTCAGCCGTTTGGCAACCGACTGAATGATCCTGATGTTTGCCTGATGCAGTGCAAAATAATCAATGTCCTCTACCGTGAGTCCGGCTGCCTCTATGACCTTATGCAAGGATGCCGGCACTACAGTCACCGCAAATTTATACACTTCCTGCCCGTCCATATGTACATATTCCAGTTCCCTGGATGTCTTTACCAGCGGATTGTTGTTGGTACGGTTGGTGCAGGCCAACACGCCGCCTTTCGTACCGTCCGATCCCTGGTCAAACGACAGAAGTCCGCTGATGGACTCCGCACGTACCACTGCCGCGCCTGCCCCGTCCCCGAAAAGGACGCAGGTGCTCCGGTCATCCCAGTCCATGATCTTGGAAAGGGTTTCCGCTCCCAGAATAAGCGCTGTACGGTAAATACCCGCCTGCAGATACACATGGGCTATATTCAGTGCAAACATAAAGCCGGAACAGGCCGCATTGACATCAAAAGCAACTGCTCTGTCAGCCCCGACAGCCGCCTGCACTTCACAGGCACAGGCCGGCGTAACGTGGTCGGCAGATACTGTTCCCACAATGATCAAATCTATTTCATCCGCTGTCACACCTGCATTTTCCATGGCTCGTTTTGCCGCCTCCACAGACATGCTTGCGGTAGTCTCTTCTTTTGCCAAATGTCGTTCCCTGATACCGGTGCGGCTGCTGATCCATTCGTCGGAGGTATCCATGATCCTGGACAGATCATCATTTGTCACCACCGTTTTCGGCAGACAGCTTCCCGTTCCTATGATTTTTGTTCCCATCTTCTCCCTCATTTCGAAAAAACAGCAGCCTGATATGCCATGGCGCTTTTTCAGCCTTCACGCCTGACCAATGACCGGCACCACATGTATGCTGTCTCTTCCATCATTTTTTATCTTAGCAGCAGTCTCATCGTCATATTGATCTATGGAGCATCATCCAAAGTCCTCTGTCATGCCGGATTCCCATCTCACCGAGACTCTGCTTCCGGCCGGAATTCATCCATAATGTCTTTTACATGCTCTAATTTTTCAGCACGGTAAGCATTCGCACCACAGAATAAAAGTGCCTCATCAAGTTTCCCCTTTACCGCATTGATGAGCGCATCTGTAATGCAGTAAGGTGTTTCTGCCGGTTTACAGGTGCTGACGCACATATGGCACTTTCCGTGGGGAATCTGCCCTTCTTTTGCCTTTTTCATAAAAGAGTTCAAAATCGCTCTTCCGGGCATCCCAACCGGGCTCTGAACGATGACAATGTCTTCTTTTTCCGCGTCTATATAGCTCTGTTTATAGGCATCATCCGCATCGCATTCATAAGTGGTCACAAACCGGGTCGCCATCTGCACACCGGAAGCGCCCATTTCCACATAGTGCTCCATATCTTCTCTGGTATACACGCCGCCCGCCATGATAACCGGAATCTCCGTCTCATGTTCTGACGCAGTCTCGTTGACCTGATCGATGATCGCCTTAACCTCATCGTCATAGTGCAGTGCCTCGATATTTTCCAGCTGCTCCCTGTGAAAGCCTAAATGTCCGCCCGCCAGCGGCCCTTCAATAACTACGGCATCCGGCAGTCTGTTATATTTTTTCCACCAATAGCGCATAATGACCTGCGCAGACTTGACGCTGGAAACAATAGGTGCAAGCTTTGTTTTCGCCGCCCCCGCCAGTTTCGGCAGTTCCATAGGCAGGCCCGCACCGGATATGATCAAATCGATTCCGGCCTCCACAGCCGCCTTCACGTAATCCTCATATCTCCTTGTGGCAACCATAATGTTAACGCCCAGAATTCCTTCTTTGGCGATCTGGCGTGCCTTCTGAATCTCAGCTTTGACCGCGCGCAGATTCGCCCCGACAGGATCGTTGTCAAAATCCGCTTCTCTGTACCCGATCTGCGCCGTGGAAATCACCCCGATCCCGCCTTCAGCCGCCACTGCCCCGGCCAGGGAAGAGAGGCTCACGCCCACACCCATGCCGCCCTGTATCACCGGCACCTTCGCGATCAGATCACCTATTACCAGAGGTTTTACTATTGCCATTTATTTTCTCCCTTTACCTTTTCAGGCATATATAATGCCTGCCGCCGATTCACCCTTAATTCCCGCAATAGACACCTGCACAAAATCACGGTGTAAATTTACATTATTATTTTATCCTGATTACGTATTTACGCCTCGCCAATGGCAAAGGTAAGCTCCGCCTGAGTCACCAGCCTGCCATCCACGTAGGCTTTCGCCGCACCCACACCGATAGGCCCTTTGATCTTGATGATCTCGGTTTCCAGCGTCAGTACATCGCCGGGTACCACTTTCCCCTTAAATTTCGCGTTATTGATAGCCGCAAAGTAAGCTGTCTTACCTTTAAATTCCGGCTGGCTCAAAATGGCCACCGCACCGGTCTGGGCAAGCGCTTCTACGATCAGTACCCCCGGCATTACCGGTTCCTGCGGAAAATGTCCTGCAAAAAAAGGCTCGTTGTAGGAAACACATTTTTTTGCTACGACTCTTTTTCCCGCTTCCAGTTCCTCAACGGTATCGATCAGCATAAAAGGCTGTCTGTGAGGAATGATCTCCATAATTTCTTTTGCTGTCATAAGTGACATATCTGTATTTCCTCCTGTGGGTTGTTTCGTGACAGTGAAGCCGGTTCCAATCTTGTGCTTTACGGCAGCTTCCTGAATTTATTCATGATATTTCTTCACCAGCAGGCTGGCATTATGCCCGCCAAATCCGAGCGAGTTCGACAGCGCATACTCAAAGTCTTCCTCATACGCCTCTTTACAGTAATTCAGGTCACACTCCTCATCAGGCACCTGATATCCTACTGTCCGGTGGATATAGCCTTCTTCCAGTTCTTTGACACATGCCACGAATTCAATGGCTCCCGCCGCACCCAGAAGATGCCCCACCATAGATTTGGTGGAATTGATCTTAAGCGCTCCGGCATGTTCGCCAAACAGCAGCTTGATGGCTCTTGTCTCAAAAAGATCATTGTGATGGGTTGCCGTACCATGGGCATTAATGTATGTCACATCTTCCTTTTTGATTCCCGCATCTGCAATCGCATACTCCATAGCCTTGGCCGCACCTGCCCCGTCTTCCGCCGGAGAGGTAATATGATAAGCGTCGGAACTGCAGCCGTATCCCGCTACTTCTGCATAGATTTTCGCCCCTCTTGCCTTTGCGTGCTCCAATTCTTCCAGCACC
>ERZ808035.144-NODE-144-length-86106-cov-15.520836_pt1 | contig 86106 bp, 79 predicted proteins | sample MGYA00380189_ERZ808035 | MGnify/ENA primary metagenome ERZ808035 (study PRJEB31490, sample SAMN06133407) | mouse gut metagenome | isolation source: M5_1 | host: mice | place: China: Chengdu | collected 2015-05 ... | reverse complement strand
CGAGTGCGCATATTATTTTTTGTCTTATAGGAAAGACACTTTCACGCTTTAGCGTGGCAAGGTCTTTCCTATAAGATGAAAAAATGGAACAGTAACACATACTGTTCCATTTTACGGCTCAATCTTATTCTAAAGTCTAGTTCACATATTTCAAGATCAATTCCCAAATATCAGGGGTCTCAAATCCAAGCTTCCATGCTGCTGTTCCTGCAAGTTTATGCTCTTTCATCAATTTTAACTTTTCTTCCAGAGATTTCGCATTTTCCAGCCAGATTTTATAAACAGCGCCACCGCCTTCCCACTGTGCATAGTCCTGCCGTGCCTCTTCATCCCAGGTTATCTCGGCACCGGCGCCTTCTATTCGCTCCATGGCAGTCTCCATGCCCATCGCTTCGCCCTGCACTTTTGTTGGATAGTTTGCTGCCTCTGTTCCGGCTTGACTCTCCAATTCAGCCTCTGACTTTGGTATCTCTGCCCATAATCTTGTATAGAAAGGAATCGCATTAATGACTTTTTCTGCTGGAACTTCCTTGAGTGTCTCTTCAATCCCTTCTTTCACAAAATTATACGATGCTACAGAACCACTCTCATAGGAACCATTATAGTGCTCGTCATATCCCATAATGATAATATAATCTGCAAACACACTTTGCTCTTTTCTATGGTATTGCGCATTATAACCTTTCGGCACATAATTATCAACAGAAAGTACAAGATGATTCTGGTCACATTTAATCGAAAGCTCCCGGATGAACTGGATAAAATGCTCGCCGCATTCTTCTGACACCTTCTCGAAATCAACATTAATACCATCAATTCCCGTCTGAATTGCTTCCGCAATCAGCTGGTTGATCAAACGCTCTCGCCTTGACGTATGACTAAGCAGCTCATATGTTTCCTCATATGAGCCAATTCCGCCGTCAAAATCCCGGACAAGCGCCCACACCTCTATATTAGATTGATGTGCATAATTCACATATTCCGCACTGGCAATCGAATCGATGTTTCCATTGGTATCTCTAACCGTAAACCAGGTTGGAGACAGTGTCGTCAACCCTTTCGTCCCGGCAATTGTCTCAAGCACTCCTGAGTTCGCCTGCTTACTTGTCACCTGATGCCATGCAAGATTGATTGTGTAGTCTTTGGAGATATTACTGTATTCCTGCTCTTTAAATTCCCTTGAAATCGTCTCCTCTTTCTGGCTCTTCAGACAATTATCCCTTACATAACCAATGTAACCATCTTCTGTACGGATCTTTTTCCATTTTCCTTCATCTTCAATAAATGTAACTTTATCACGCTTTGCAATATCTGTTAAAACAGGACTTTTCACGCCTGCTCGATAACGCACCTGCGTATCACGCTTTACAACGGCAGTTGTAGTTTTTCCCCAATCGGATACGATCATCACACGCTTTACTTCATCCTCGTATAACTTGTAATCTATGTTCGTATATTTTTGAACAAAATCTAACGCAATATATGCTACGCTTCCTTCTGTTTTCAAAATTGCATATTTTTCGCTTTGCTTACGTGCTCCGATCTGAGCCTCTTTTGCGCCTACTCCTACCGAAAGAGTTCCTTCCGGCAATGTATACAATAAAAGGTTTTCATTTGCGTCCAGATAGAAACGCTCATTTAAGAAGTCTCTTACAACTGCATACTCTATATATGGCTCGCTGTCAAACATCATACCCTTTGCGCCGATATTCTGATTATCAATAACAACTGCTATCTGCTCTTTTGCCGTAATTCCATAATATTCTTCCAAATCTGCTCTTTCTTTTGACGGGCCATATTTTTTCCAAAATAAAGCGGAAAAAAGAACAGCAGCAATTAATATGATCATCAGCAGCATTTTAAAGATCAACATTTGTTTTCTTCTTCTTTTTGACTTTGCCTTTTTGCGCTTGGTCTGACTTGGCGGTCTTTTTCTTTGTTGTCTAGTATTCTCGTCCATATTACACCTCCTACTAGACCTTATTATAACAAGATTTTACACGCTCGTCATTAACTATTTCGACATTTTTACCGTTTTTCATATTTTTTGCCTGGCATAGGGGCATGTGCCTTCTGTTACATTTTTATAATCGGTAAAAACTCAGTTCCTTAATACATCCCTTGTCATCTGTAATATAATCCCGCATGTATGCCGTCTCTTCCTTTACCATATGGGCGGCGGCAATTTGCATAGGACTCGCCGGCATCCCATCCATGGTCATTTTAATGCCGTTTTTTTCGTATTCTGTCAGTTCCTGGTATAAGTCCTGATATCTTTTTATGTCACCTGGCATCTTACCCTCCTAAAAATGGCGCAGCTGTGGCATTCGGACCTCCATAAGGCTTTTGTGATATATTAAAAAGTCCTTCTTGCTTTTCCCAGAAAATAGTATGTAAATATTTTACTGCAATTCTTTATTATTATTCATTTTTATAACTGGGAATCAATAAGATACTAAAAAAAGAATAATTTGAATTTCAAGATTTTTTTGATTTGCTTCCGATTTAAAATGTTCTTTTTGAAAGTTAAAATAAATGATAGGTATATTTTTTTGTATATCCCTCCTTTGCATGAAAACACAGCTGCTAGGATATACTATCTTCTGGTGATTCATTATTATACAACCGGTAATTTCCTATTACAAGTATTTTATGAATTTTCTTTACATATTTTTTCTTTTTGTTTATACTAATAAAAAGTAAGTAAGAATTACAAAGGAAGTGAGCTTATGAAGATTGAAAAAATCAATGATAATCAGATACGCTGTACACTTACGCATGCTGACTTAACTGACAGACAGTTAAAGCTGAGTGAACTTGCTTATGGTTCCGAAAAAGCAAAATCACTTTTTCAAGATATGATGCAGCAAGCCGCATTTGAATTCGGCTTTGAAGCAGATGATATGCCCCTTATGATAGAAGCAATCCCAACTTCTTCGGATTCTATTGTACTGATCATTACAAAGGTCAATGACCCGGAAGAATTGGATACCAGATTTTCAAAATTTGCGCCTTCCATTCAAGACTCCTCTGATACCCCAAAGCAGGATATGCTTGATAAGTTAGAGGGGGCGGAGGAATTTCTGAATTTACTGGATAAAGTAAAGAAGGTCGTCGAAAAGCTTCCGGCCAAAGAACCGGTGAAAAAAGAAGCCGACAATCAGATGAAGTCGTCCTCTTCCATACGAATATTCTCTTTTGCTACTATCGACAGCGTAATCAATGCTTCACATCTGCTTCGTAAGATGTACGATGGTAATAATACATTATATAAAGATGAAACAGACGGAGTATTTCTTCTTGTACTCACCAAGTCTGATTATGACGACAATGATTTTAACAAAATCTGTAATATGTTGTCAGAGTATGGATCTTTTGAAAAAGCATCTGCTGCTAACTTAGCTTTTCTGGAAGAGCATTGTAAATCAATCATTGTTTCCAATGCCATACAGCAGCTATCTGAAATTTAGCAACAATTATTGAGACTAACCCGGATTTGGTTAGTCTCTTAATTATTTATGGCCAACAATAATGTCTGGGGACAAAGTTGAATGATACAAAAAAGATACAATTTCCGCTATAATATAATCAGAGGTGAAAAAAATGAATCGCATATTAATTGTAGAAGATGAAAAATCAATCGCGGATATGGTAAAAATGTGTCTTGGGAAAAATGGATACATATGTGAAATCGCATCTGATGGAATGACTGCTACCCAAAAAGTTGAACAAAAACGATATGATTTAATATTGCTTGATATAATGCTCCCGGACATTGATGGTTATGAACTTATCGATTATATCAACCAATTTCAAACGCCTGTTATCTTCGTTACTGCCAAAACATCCGTGAATGATAGGGTAAAAGGCTTGAAACTTGGGGCAGAAGACTATATATCCAAACCTTTTGATCTGGAAGAACTTTTAGCACGAATTGAAACGGTATTGCGAAGATACCACAAAACTGAAAGGATTCTCGAGGTAGGTCATATAAAAATCGATACACTTTATAGAATAGTTCTGTTAGATGGCACCCCAGTACCGCTGCCGGCCAAAGAGTATGATTTGCTTTTGTTTTTGATCAGAAATAAAAATATAGCGTTATATCGTGAAATTATTTATGAACAAGTATGGCAAGAACCGTATTTAGGAAACACACGCACAATAGATTTGCACATTCAGCGGTTAAAGAAGAAACTTGATTTAGGTGAAGCAATCGAAGCTATTTATAAAGTCGGATATCGATTGAATGCGGAGAAAATGAAATGAAACTGTCATTTAGATTCTTTTATATTGCATATGTTGTCGTCCTTATTTCTGTGGGTCTAAGCGGAATTTTTTTAATCAAATCCACCAATGATACCCTTTGGAATATGCAAATTGAGCAAGCCAATATCGATGCAAAATACGCTGCAGACAGTTTTTTGGCATTGGCAGATATTTCATATACCGAAATGTCCGAACATTGGATCGATAATACCATCGACCAAATCAAAAATAACCTAAGCAACACTGTTATGGATGTCGAACTCTATACGGCAGATACAGTAAAAGATGAATTTTTGAATCTCAAAGATAGCGAGGGTATCTCACAATTTATCAAGGAAAATAATTTAATTATTTTTGAAACCCTTTGTAGGCTTAATGTAGGCGAGAATGCATATTATCTTGCATTATATTCCGATTTTACTTCGCTTTACAAACAATGTAATTCTTTTTGGAACAATTATAGAATCGTTGCAATCAGTGTATCCATAATAAGCGGATTCCTGTTATTTGCTTTGACAAAAAGAATTGTGCGGCCGTTAAATCAACTTACAAAGACCGCAGATGAAATCGCATTAGGGAATTACGGTAAAAAAGCAATCATCAACAGCTCTGATTATGAAATAGCAAACTTATCAAGAAGTTTTAATTTGATGTCATCTGCGATAGAGCAAAAAATTATAGAAATAAAGGAAGAATCAGAAAAACGCAATTTGTTTGTTGCTGACTTCACACATGAATTAAAAACTCCGATGACCTCGATCATAGGTTATTCTCAAATGTTAAATTCATACCAACTTGATGATTCGGAAAGAAAAGAGGCAGTGGAAGCAATTCATCATGAAGCAACGCGTCTTGAAAAATTATCTCTGCAATTGTTGGATTTATATGTATTTCAAAATAAAAATATTGAGCTTGAGTCATTGGATCTTTTTGAGATAGGCGAACAGATGAAAGCCACTCTTAAATACTTATCAGAAAAATATGACGTTTCATTTATCGTAAACTTTCATAAGGAATTCGTATACGCTAACAGCGCCTTACTATTATCGCTTCTTTACAATTTGGCGGATAACGCTTTTAAGGCATCTAAACCACAAACCTGCATTGAAATATGCAGCCAGTCAAAAAACGATGCTGTGAGAATTTCAGTAAAAGATAAGGGCCGTGGAATCGCAAGGGAAAACATTAAGTTTATAACAGAACCGTTTTTCCGAGAAGATAAATCCCGTTCAAGAAAATATGGCGGCGCAGGACTCGGTCTGTCTTTATGTAAAGAAATTGTCTCACTTCACGGATCCAGACTGCATTTCGAAAGCGAACTTGGCAGAGGAACCATTGTATCCTTTACTCTGAAAAAAGGAGGGCTGGATAATGAATAAAATTAAACTAATAAGTACCTTGTCGCTGCTGATACTTTTAACATTTTGTGTTGTCTTCCTGCCGTACTTGATAAATAATCAAAACGAAAATGCTATTTTGCACAAGAAAACATATTGGAATTATACCGCACGCAGCAATACAGAACCCTCAAGTGCACAGGTTATAAAACTTTATCAAAACTATGAAGTGCATTTTAATTTTATATCTTCTACCGACAATCCCAATACCAAAAGAGGCATAGCAGAGGGGGCAGCTCAGTTATTTGAAACCGTATTTGAAAGTGACGAGTATCTTAGCGAGTACATGAATAAAATTCTTACCGATGGATCTTTAATCTGTTTTCAAAACGATGTTTTAACGGTTATAGATAATCGTCCTGTAGCTCTTAATTTAATAAAAGTAATTGATGAAACTTCTAACGGTAGTTTGGAATTCATTTATGAAGCTAAAACAAAAACATTGATGGCATTTTCCTGCTACCTTTATGCCCCACTTAATAATTATAAAGCAGGAACAAAGTGCTTCATAAATGACTTTACTTCAGTATTAACAGCTTATTGCAAAAATGAATTAGGACTTGGCACAGAGGAATACTATATTCAATATGAAATCCAAGATCAAAATTATATTAATATTAATTTTGGTATTTTGATACCTGACACCCAATTTGATAAAAAGTGAAATCAAATATACAATTCCGATACAAAACGATATGATTTAAGATACAAGCCTCCCGTATGATTTGCTTATATTATACAGGAGGCTTATATTTATGAAAAAATTTTTACAAATTATATTCTTAATAATTATAACAGTATCAACATCATTGTTCTTATTTAATGATAAAATCGCCTATGTCTCAAGTGAAGACACTATAATTACCGCTGCAAACAAATACACTGATCAATCTGAGAATTCCTTTGCTGTTACCGAAAAATTCATCGATGTACCTGTTATATGTCAATATCCCAGGTTGCCAACAGGCTGCGAAGCGACTGCTGCAGCCATGGTACTGCAGTATTATGGAATTAACATTACTGCTGAAGATTTTGCAAGCAACTGGTTAACCTGTGATGCAAACTTTTATTCAACAGGTGGTTTACAATATGGTCCGGACCCAAATGAGGTTTTTGCAGGAAACCCTTTTTCAGAGTATTCATACGGTTGCTATGCCGATCCAATCATATCAGCAATCAATGAAAACAGTACCAAATGCAAAGCTTGGAAAATTACGGATAAATCATTAGAAACTCTTTGTACCGAATATATTGATCAGGACAAACCTTTGTTGATTTGGGCAACCATGAATATGAGACAATCACGAAAAGGTAATACATGGTATTTACAGGATGGCACTAAATTCACATGGATATCGGAAGAACATTGCCTTGTGCTTGTCGGATACGATAAAGATCATTATTTTTTAAACGATCCTCAATCCGGCAGTACAGTTGCTTATGAGAAGGAACTAGTCGAATTAAGGTTTAAAGAATTGGGATCCCAGGCAGTTTATATTTCAGAATGAAAAAGAAAGTCATCTAATCGACGAGGTTCGGGCAGAATTTTTTTAATTTCCTCATAAAGCAACAACAAAGCTAATGAATCACCTGATTCAAGGGCAGCTAGAAGATGCCCTAGCAATTTATGAGACTCTTATACAAGATTTATTTTACTATGATTACGCAGAAATTCACTCAACGCTTCTGCATCTTATATATAATATTTGCGAACAGCTTTCAGAAAAGTACGCAATGTTAAAAGATACCTTTATTGAGGCTATGAGAAAATTTATATCTGAATTGAAATATGCCGAAGTGAGTGAAGACATTCTTGCTCTTTCAAGAGATTATTTTAAGACAATTTGTAATGCTGTCCAAAAAGCCAAAGAAGACCCAAAACAGCAAAATTCTGTAATAATGGCAAAAAGAATTAAAGTAGGATTAGAAAAAAACAATTACTTTTACACCCGATTCAAAAATTACTTTGGAATGTCTTTAAACGAATACAAAGCACAATACCAGGCGAAATGCAGCGATGAATAGTTTTGAAAATCCTACATCTATTCAAGGCATCACAATGGGATTGGCGGGAAATAGCCCTCCGTTGTGATGCTTTTTATTAAGATATTTTTACAGTTCCAAACTATTTTCTTTCAATAAAAAATCATAGATACTCATAATAGTAATTCCATCTTCATCTCTCGGGCGCAGAACGCAAATCTTAACTTGATATTGGATGTCTGTTCAACTTTTTCGCGAAACTGTGCAATACACCTAAGTGTTTCTTCAAAGTGGATTTTTGTTTTCCCTATTATAATTACGCTATGTATGATTATAGTCATTTTGTAAAATTATATGTATGAAATCCACTCCTAATATAGGTTAAAACGCTGCCATGGCATGTACAAAAAAAGAACCCTTCTATCAGGATTCTTTTTTTTATGCTTTTTTATTTTGCAGCAAGAAATGCATTGATTTTTTCTACAAGCAAATCTGCATCCAATCCATGAACCATCGCTGCATCCGCCAGACATTCTGCCTGTGCAGACGGACATCCCAGACAATGCATTCCTACTTCCATAAGAATTGGCGCTACTTCCGGGTTGATGCGAAGCAATTCACCGATTGTTGTCTCTTTTGAAATCTGTGCCATAATGACACCTCCTCTTTTTTTATCAGTGTTACTTATTATAATACGATTTTTTAAAATTATCAACTAGCTGCGTTTCTATTTTATTTATACCCTTTCTCAAAAAATTGTAGGTACAATTTTATATGTCGAACTTTGTAAATTGACATCTCAAATGTCAATTGTTTTTTCTACTTTTTTCGACATTTTCCCAATTTCATAACAACTCAACAAAACATGCGTTCTTATTTAATCCCAAGTATTCCCCATAAAAACATCTGTTTTGTGTGGATAATGTGGATAAAATTTGATAAATAGCGTTTTTTCCACGTTTTCTCCTTTTTTTCATGTGGATAAGTGGGAAAACAAAATTCGTCAATTTTTTTGTACATTTAACAATTTTGTGCACTTTGTACATAGCCTAAAGAAATCCCTATACAGTCAAAAAGACCGGTACATATCGAGGATGTATTCCGGTCTTTTTCTTAAATTAATCTTCTGACTGTAATAATGTCCGTGTAAGTTGCAGATGAAATACCGATTCCATGTGCTTCATCGATTGCGTTTACAATCTGGCCATCTCCAACGTAGATTCCAACATGTCCTTCATAGCAGATGACATCTCCTGGGATCGCCTCCGAATAACTGACTGCTCTTCCCGCATTACGCATCTCTCTGGATGTTCTTGGCATACTCACACCAAAATTCGCATAGACGGACTGAACAAACCCGGAACAATCGGCTCCATTCGTGAGACTTGTTCCTCCCCAGACATACGGATTGCCAATAAATTGGCGTGCATAGTCTACGACTGCCGCACCACTGTTTATAGCTGCAGACATCGCTTCTTTTGCTTCCTCAGCTCTTATCTGTGCTTCTTTTGCAAGGCGCTCTTTCTCTTCTTCCTTTGACTCTGCATACGAAAATTCTCCTTTTTCTTTCAGAATTTCTTGCGCCTTCCCCTGCGCTGCATAGCCTACCGTCAGAAACTCCGTTTTCACATATCCTGTGACACTTCCCGATTCAATCCTGGTCCATTCATCAATCGGTCCTTTAATCACAACTGCCTGATCTTTATAGAGCTTTCCAAGCCATTCACTTTCTTTTGATGCCTCACTTCTTATATATAAGAAGCTGTCTTCCTCTACATTAGAGAAGCCCATATCTAAATACTCACCCTTATTTCCCTGAATCAGATAATCTCCAATAACGATATTTCTTTTTATCATCGGATCACTCATCATAGAATCACCCATGAGTGCCTCCACACCTACTGTTGGAAATTGTAATTGATTACGTACAGCATCTTCTGCATGTACCTCTTTTCCTGCCATCATACATGCTCCTGTTAAAGTAATTAGGAACAATCCACATTTTATAGATTTAGAATCCATAAATCTCCCTCCTTTATGTTTCTATATCTTTTCATTTGTTACATAATTGTTACATTTGTTACGCTACTATTATATCAATGCTCCATAGCTATGTCAAGGTCCTAATCGACGCTTTTAGGCAACATATCTTTTACATTTATCTAATAAGCATAACTCTTCACTTATATTATTTGTTACATTTTGTTACATTTTATACATCCTTTTATAATTCTATTGACTTCTTTTGTAATATTGTATAGGATAAATATAATAATCATTACTATTATTACAATTAATTTGGAAGGAGGAGACAATGAAATATGCTAAAGTATAGTAAACAGCGAGAAGCTATCAAAAACTATCTTATGAGCACAAAGGAGCATCCTACGGCTGACACTGTATATTTGCATGTGAAAGAAGAATTTCCCAATATCAGCCTTGGCACTGTTTACCGAAACTTAAATCTTCTTGCCGATATCGGAGAAGTGACAAAAATTTCTTTTTCCGAAGGCGGAGACCGTTTTGATGGCTTTACAAAGCCACATTACCATTTCTATTGCAGAGATTGCTGCAAACTAATCGATCTTGACATCGACATGTCAGATATGATCAATCATATTGCCAGCGAAAAATTTGATGGCATTATTGAGTCCCATACAATCTTGTTTCAGGGACAATGTGAGGAATGTATTAAAAAATCCTAGATTTTTTACATAAATTTTCTTCATTATTAATATAAAATAATTTATAATAGTGATTGACAATCTTAATCTGATATGGTATCTTAATATCAGTAACAATTACTATTATTAATTTAAATAAACTAACAAAACAAAGGAGATATGAATTATGAAAAAATGGGTATGTACAGTATGTGGTTATGTTCATGAAGGAGATTCTGCACCGGAGAAATGTCCGGTATGTAATGTTCCTGCTGAAAAATTCAAAGAACAAGTTGGCGAAAAAGAATGGGCCGCTGAGCACGTTGTAGGCGTTGCGAAAGGTGTCAGCGAAGATATCATCGCTGATTTAAGAGCAAACTTTGAAGGAGAATGTTCTGAAGTTGGTATGTATTTAGCTATGGCACGAGTTGCTCATAGAGAAGGCTATCCTGAGATTGGATTATACTGGGAAAAAGCTGCTTGGGAAGAAGCAGAACATGCTGCAAAATTTGCTGAATTATTAGGCGAAGTAGTAACAGACAGCACAAAGAAAAATCTTGAGATGAGAGTAGACGCAGAAAACGGCGCTACAGCAGGCAAATTTGACCTTGCAAAACGTGCAAAAGCTGCTAATCTTGATGCAATCCATGATACTGTTCATGAGATGGCAAGAGACGAGGCTAGACACGGTAAAGCATTTGAGGGTCTGCTTAAGAGATACTTTGCATAGGATTTAAGCCGACAATCAGCCAAACCGGTGCTTTAAAATTCTAATACCTACTCTATAAATCTAAGAAACTGCAAGGAAATTATTTTCTTTGCAGTTTTTTACTTGCATTTTTTCACATAACGGTTATAATATGAATATATTGACATGTAGTTTTTAATACTACTTATGGTAGTTTATTTGTATTTAGGGGAGGTTTTACTATGAATATTCAAAAAATTAAGGAACCAGGCAGCGCTATCACACATTTTATCGGAATGTTAATGGCAATATTCGCGGCTATTCCGCTTCTTATCAAAGCCGCACATGAACCGGGACATGTGTACATTGTATCACTTGCAATCTATGCAGTAAGCTTAATTCTGCTCTACGCTGCAAGTACTACTTATCATACATTTAATATATCGGAAAAAGTAAACACGATTCTTAAAAAAATCGACCACATGATGATATTTGTACTGATTGCAGGAAGCTATACTCCGGTATGCCTTCTGGTATTAAGAGGACGCACCGGACTTTTACTCTTAATTACTGTATGGGCCATCGCACTCATAGGAATTTTTATCAAAGCGTTCTGGGTATATTGTCCAAAATGGGTTTCCTCGATACTCTATATCGGCATGGGCTGGACATGTGTACTCGCTTTTTCCAAAATCTTAGATGCTCTTTCTCCGACAACTTTTGGATGGCTTCTTGCCGGCGGAATCATCTACACAATTGGCGGCATTATTTATGCATTAAAGCTTCCGCTTTTTAATAATCGCCACAAAAACTTCGGAAGTCATGAAATCTTCCACCTCTTTGTAATGGGCGGCAGCGCATGTCATTTCATCGTAATGTATGCACTTTTATAGAACAAAGAAGAATAACCGATTTGGCACATTTTTAAAGGCAGATGAAAGTTTTTACTTCCATCTGCCTTTCCCTTATGCTTCCAGATAATCCATCGGATTAACAGGCTCTCCATCTTTTAATACTTGATAATAAAGATTGCTTCCTTCCATCGTATAATACTTTGTCGGTTCGCTTACATATCCGAGTACTTCGCCTTCCTGAATCGTCTCTCCTTCATTGATCGGAACCTCTTTCAACTGTCCGTAAACAAGTTCAAATCCATTTCCAATATCCAGTGTAAGCGTTGTCCCAGTCTGTGCATCCACCGAAATATCCCGTACCACTCCAGTCGCAGAAGCGATTACCTCGCTGCCAATCTCGCTGGAAATGATGATTGCCGGATTGTATTTGTACTGATCCAATGTAGAGAAATACGTGGTTTTATCCATGCTATAGTTAATCGTTACATTTCCTTCTACCGGCCAAAGCAGATCATCCGACGTAGAAAAGGCCGCCGATGCAATCGGACTGATTCCGGTTTCTTCCGTAGTCTCTTCCTTTTCGCCATCAATTTCTAACTGCGTAGCATTATTTTCCGGTTGTTCTGTCTGACTTTCCATCTTTGGAATTACGGTGTCCGTAATCGTACTTTGAATCTGTGTTCCTATATCCGATTCCTCTTTCGCAAGCTGCTCCTGCTCTAACATTTTCATTTCCTTTTCCAGATTATCCTCATAATTCCGGAAAGTATATGTTCCGACCATTGCCACGGCTGCCACAAAACAAATGACAAGACCTACAGAAGCACCCTTTCTTCCTTTGGAAGATGTTTCTTTTTTGTTCATATTCATCACCTCTGGCTATATTTTTGCCAGAAAGCGATTGCCTTATTCCCTTTTCTCAAAGAATCTGAGCAACTTCCTTAACTTCTGTTCCTTCAAAAAAATACTGCAAAATCTCCTGATAAGTTTTTTTCTCCTTCGCCATCTCATTGGCAGTATACTGGCTCATACCAAGGCCGTGCCCCACCCCTTTTGTCGTAATCCGAATCTTTCCTTCATATTCTTGTAATTCAAAGCTGCTGGATGGCAAACCATACTTTTCCCGAAATGCTTCTCCGGTAAAACTCTCCTCTCCTTCCTTAACCTCTAAAATGTACCCTGCTGAATCTTTCGAGACAATCTCATATGCCTTTTTCGGCAGCATGACCGTCTGTAACTGCCCCTTTGCTTCTATATCCTTCGGGCACTCCTTTGCCAACAGATACGGATACTCCTCTGTTTGAAGCATTTCTTTTCCTGAACGTGTACTTCCATTACTTAACTGATGAAATGGTACATATGCAGGCTGTCCATTATATGTCACAACCTGCCCTGCTGTACTCTCCCATGCATTTTGAAGTTTCCCGTAATTTTTCTTATAGGACTTTCCCCAATACTCTTCCATATGATTCTCCGTCCAATATCCCTCTTCAAAGACCACCTCTTTCCCATGCTCTGTCATTTGCTTATACACACTCGTCCGCACAAGCAGCGCCTGCGCTTTCAAAGCCTCTTCCTCATATGTAATATCCATCTCTTTTGCAAGAATCCCCATACAATATGTATCCAGAGAAACTTCCGCCGTACCGTTCTTTTGCTTCACTTTGATATAGTCGTTCCCTATCTTTGCATTTGTCAGCACCGACGGTCCATTCAAAAATACTGTAATAATACACGGCAGCAAAATTACAATGATTAAAATAGAAACTAGTTGATTGCACTTCTGTCTCATCACACACCCTCCATTATTACAGTATATGAGTATGCAGAATGAATATGCGTACAAGCCCCCAAATTACTGTATTTTATACCTATCTCAAACACAAAGAGAAAATCTAACAATCAAATAAGCCGGCAGCTGATTCATACGCATAAAGCAATATGAATGAGCTGACGGCTCTATCTCTTTTAAAACTCTTATTTTACTTTGTCAAGTTTCCAGATCTCTTTTGCATATTCTTCAATGGTTCTGTCAGATGTAAACTTACCACAGCTTGCAGTCTGAAGCAATGCCATCTTCGCCCATCTATCTTTATCCTTATATGCTTCTTCTACTCTCTTCTGAGCTTCTGCATAAGAGCGGAAGTCTTTTAAGATAAAGTAGCGGTCTGCCGGATCAAATCCCTGGCGGTTCAGTAATGACTCATACAATTCTCTGTAAAGCTCTGGATTACCGCAAGAATATGTTCCGTCTATTAACTGGTCTACAACACGTTTGATTTCATGATCATGGTTATAAATCTCACGTGGTTCATATCCTCCATGGTTCTCATAATTGATAACCTCATCGGAGCTTAATCCGAAGATGAATGCATTTTCCATGCCTACTTCTTCTACGATTTCAACGTTAGCACCATCCATTGTACCGATTGTCGGAGCACCATTTAACATGAACTTCATGTTACCTGTTCCGGATGCCTCTTTGGAAGCTGTAGAAATCTGCTCGCTGACATCTGCTGCTGCAAAAATCCATTCTGCGTTGGATACGCGGTAGTCCTCAATAAATACAACTTTCAATTTTCCGTTGATGCTGCGGTCATTGTTGATTACATCGCCAACAGAATTGATCAATTTAATAATCTGTTTTGCACGGATATATCCTGCGGATGCCTTTGCACCAAAGATAAATGTTCTTGGGTAGAAGGACATTTCCGGATGTTCTTTAATCTGGTTATATAAATACATTACGTGCAGAATATTAAGAAGCTGACGTTTGTATTCATGGAGACGTTTTACCTGTACGTCAAAGATAGAATTCGGATCGATTTCTACACCGTTATGCTCTTTGATGTATTTTGCAAGACGCACTTTATTTTTATATTTGATTTCCATGAATTCTTTTGTTGCTTTCTTGTTATCTGCAAGCGGTTTCAATTTCTCCATCTGTGCAAGGTCTGTGATCCAGCCGTCGCCGATGTGTTTTGTTACCCAGTCTGCAAGCAGAGGATTTCCGTGAAGTAAGAAACGTCTCTGTGTAATACCATTTGTCTTATTGTTAAATTTATCCGGCATCATCTCATAGAAATCTTTTAATTCCTGGTTTTTCAGGATTTCTGTATGCAGTCTTGCAACACCGTTTACAGAGTAACCTGCTGCAATCGCAAGATGCGCCATTTTTACCTGACCATCGTAGAGAATAGCCATCTTTCTTACTTTTTCTTCATTGCCCGGATACATTTCACGAATCTTGATCACGAAACGGCGGTCAATCTCCTGTACGATCTGATATACACGAGGAAGAAGTTTAGAGAAAAGGTCGATCGGCCATTTTTCCAATGCTTCTGCCATAATCGTATGGTTTGTATATGCACATGTCTTTGTGGTAACTTCCCATGCTTCATCCCATGATAAATCTTCTTCATCAAGAAGGATTCTCATAAGCTCTGCAACTGCTACCGTAGGATGTGTATCATTCATCTGAATAGTAACTTTTTCATAGAGTTTATGGATATCATCATGTTCTCTCTTATATTTTGCAACGATTTCCTGTAAACTTGCGGATACGAAGAAATACTGCTGTTTCAGACGAAGCTCTTTTCCTGCATAATGGTTATCGTTTGGATACAATACTTCTGTGATTGTCTTTGCAAGGTTCTCCTGTTCTACTGCTTTATGGTAATTTCCGCGGTCAAACTCATCAAGACGGAAATCTGTGATCGCCTTTGCATCCCAGATACGAAGTGTATTTACGATCTCATTACCATAACCTACGATTGGCATATCGTAAGGAATCGCCAGTACAGAAGAATAGTTCTGCTGGATGAAATGATTTCTTCCTGTCTTTTCATCCCAAGTTACCTGGATATCACCGCCAAAACGTACTTCTTTTGCATATTCATCACGGCGAACCTCAAATGGGTTGCCATTTTTAAGCCAGTTATCCGGCGTCTCTACCTGATAACCATCTCTAATCTGCTGTTTGAACATACCAAAATGATAACGAATACCACAGCCATATGCCGCATAGTTCAAAGATGCAAGTGAATCAAGGAAACATGCTGCAAGACGTCCAAGACCGCCATTACCAAGCGCTGCGTCCGGTTCCTGATCCTCAATTACATTAATATCAAGTCCCATCTCATCCAACGCTTCTTTTACTTCTTTGTATTGGCAAAGATTGATCAGGTTGTTGCCAAGCGCACGCCCCATCAAAAATTCCATTGACATATAGTATACTGTCTTTGGATCCTGTTCTTTATATTTTTTCTGTGTCTCAAGCCAGTTGTCAATAATGATTTCTTTGATGGCATAGGAAACTGCCTGAAAAAGCTGTTCCTGTGTCGCTTCATCAATATTCTTACGGAATAAAGTTTTTACATTGTGCTCTACTTCTTTTTTAAATAATTTCTTGTCAAATGTACCTTTCAAATCTGCACTATAATACATGAATTCCCTCCTAAACTCTCTCTACACCTAAAGTTACCGCTTCTCCATTGATCTTCCACTCTTTTGTATATCCCGATGGAGCTGCTTTTACAATTTCGACTGCCAATACTTCTTCGCCAATTTCACTGTTATATTTCTCAAAAATATTCTCTGCCTTTTCGCTTCCTCCATAAGTGACCTTAATCTTATCCATCACTTCAAAGTCTGCTTCTTTTCTCATCGTCTGCACTTTACTGATGATTTCTCTTACAAAACCTTCTTCCAAAAGCTCTTCAGATAGATTTGTATCAAGGACAACTGTGATTCCATTATCGTTCTCAGACACATATCCTTCCATCTGTGCAGTTTCAATTAGCAAGTCTTCACGGAATAATACCACTTCCTGCCCGTTTATGTCAAGCTTTAATGCATCGGATGCATTTAATTCATCCATTGCCGTATTACCATCAACTTCCAAAAGAGCAGCTCTAATACCGCCAAGAAGCTTTCCGTATTTTGGTCCGACTGTCTTAAGCTGCGGCTTAAATGAGTAAGAAGTAAAGTCTCTTACATCATCTGTAAATACGATTTCTTTTACATTTAATTCTTCTGCAACAATCTCCTGATAGAATACCGGAAGCGCTTTTGCTGCTTTTACAAACATCTTGCCGATTGGCTGACGATTCTTGATATTCGCAGTATTTCTGCAGGCACGGCCCATCACGACAAGCTTCAATACTTCTTCCATGTTCTGTTCTAACTCTGCATCGATCATTGCTTCATTTACAACCGGGAAGTCGCAAAGATGTACGCTTTCCGGCGCATCCTTATCAATACTTCTTACAAGATTCTGATAAATCTCTTCCGTCATAAACGGAATCATCGGTGCCGCAGTCTTCGCAACTGTCACAAGAGCAGTATAAAGCGTCATATAGGCATTGATCTTATCCTGCTCCATGCCCTTTGCCCAGAAACGCTCACGGCTTCTTCTTACATACCAGTTACTCATATCATCCACGAAATCCTGCAATGCTCTTGCACTTTCCGGGATACGGTAATTCTCAAGATTGTTGTCAACCGTCTTCACGAGTGTATTTAACTTTGAAAGTAACCATTTATCCATAACCGGAAGTTTATCGTACTCCAAAGTATATTTTGTTGCATCAAACTCATCAATATTCGCATAAAGTACAAAGAACGCATAAGTATTCCAAAGTGTACCCATGAATTTTCTCTGCCCCTCGGTAACGATTTTTCCATGGAAACGGTTTGGCAGCCATGGTGCACTGTTGATATAGAAATACCAGCGGATTGCATCTGCTCCATATTCCTCCAATGCTTCAAACGGGTCAACCGCATTTCCTTTGGACTTACTCATCTTTTGTCCTTTTTCGTCCTGTACATGTCCAAGGACGATTACATTCTTGTATGGCGCTTCATTGAATACTAATGTCGAAATTGCCAATAAAGAATAGAACCATCCACGTGTCTGGTCAACAGCCTCGGAGATAAAGTTCGCCGGGAACTGCTGCTCGAATAACTCTTTATTTTCAAATGGATAGTGGTGCTGTGCAAATGGCATTGCTCCACTGTCAAACCAGCAATCGATTACTTCTGGTACGCGGTGCATTTCCTTGCCGCAGTGCGGACATTTGATTGTTACACCGTCAATAAACGGACGATGAAGCTCAATGTCATCCGGACAATTCTCGGACATGGACTTTAATTCCTCAATGCTTCCAATCGCATGCTGATGTCCGCATTCACACTCCCAGATATTAAGCGGAGTTCCCCAGTAACGGTTACGGCTGATGCCCCAGTCCTGCACGTTCTCTAACCAGTCGCCAAAACGTCCCTTACCGATGCTTTCCGGAATCCAGTTGATTGTATTATTATTTCTGATCAAATCATCTTTTACCGCTGTCATCTTAATGAACCATGACTCACGCGCATAATAAATAAGCGGTGTGTCACATCTCCAGCAGTGTGGATAGCTGTGCTCAAAATTCGGAGCAGAGAAAAGAAGTCCTCTCTTTTCCAAATCTTCTAATACCAGCGGATCTGCTTTCTTACAAAATGTGCCAGCCCAAGGCGTCTCTTCTGTCATCTCGCCTTTTTCATTTACCAACTGAAGGAACGGAAGGTCGTATTTACGTCCTACCTGCGAGTCATCTTCACCAAATGCAGGCGCAATATGAACAACACCTGTACCGTCTGTCAATGTAACATAGGTATCGCATGTCACATAGTAAGCTTTTTTCTTTAATTCCACAAATGGGAACAGCGGCTCATATTCCTTTCCTTCCAGATCGGTGCCCACATAAGTTTCTAATACTTCATATGCCGGACCTTCCTTCGCAAGATTTCCTAATACCGTATCAAGAAGCGCTTCCGCCATATAATAGGTATAGCCATCTGCCGCCTTTACTTTTACATAAGTCTCATTTGGATTTACACAAAGCGCTACGTTTGAAGGCAACGTCCAAGGCGTTGTCGTCCATGCAAGGATATAAGCATCTTCATCTTTTACTTTAAATCTTGCGATTGCAGAACGTTCTTTCACGTCTTTATATCCCTGTGCTACTTCGTGACTGGAAAGAGGTGTCCCGCAACGCGGACAATAAGGTACGATCTTATATCCTTTGTACAAAAGACCTTTCTCCCAAATCTGTTTTAATGCCCACCACTCAGACTCTATAAAGTTATTGTGGTAAGTTACATATGGATCATCCATATCCGCCCAGAAACCGACTGTTGCAGAGAAATCCTCCCACATACCCTTATATTTCCAGACACTTTCCTTACAATGACCGATAAATGGCTCCAAGCCATATTCTTCGATCTGTTCCTTGCCATCTAAGCCAAGTAATTTTTCTACTTCCAATTCTACCGGCAGACCATGCGTATCCCATCCGGCCTTTCTTGGTACCATGTACCCTTTCATTGTACGGTATCTTGGAATCATATCCTTGATAACACGTGTCAATACATGACCGATATGCGGCTTTCCGTTTGCTGTTGGAGGTCCGTCATAAAATGTATAGGTTTCCCCCTCCTTACGGTTCTCCATACTCTTCTCAAAAATGTGGTTTTCTGCCCAAAATTTTTCTGTCTTTTTTTCCCGATCAACAAATCTTAGATCAGGTGATACTTTCTGATACATGAATCTTCTTCCTTTCATGAATTTGGCGATGGTATCATATCCTTTAAGCAAGGATTGCTCGTGCACCTCGCAGCAACGCTGCTCACGCGTATTCTCTAAGCAAGGATTGCCCGCGCACCTCGCAGCAGAGCTGCTCGGTCGCGGGCAGCCTGCCCATGTCCTTATGCTTTATAGCTGCATTTTTTGCAAACAAAACGCAGCTATAAAGCATAAGGACGCGTGCAATCCTTGCCTTCGCGCAAAAAGACTTCCGCCCTAAAAGGGCGAAAGTCTGTAATTCATTCGCTATACCACCTTTAACAATATGCTTCACATACGTTCCATGTAACGGCGGAACCCCGGCAGTACTTACTATTCCCAAAATTACAATATTTCTTACGTCGTATTATTCAGTAACTGCAGCTCTGAAGTGATATTCAGATATCCCTACTCGCATCGGTTTTCCACCATCCCCGATTCTCTGTTCCTTTTGCTGATATCCTACTGTCTTCGTCCTAGCTTTTTCCGTATACCCTACTATTATACGGTGTGCGGCATCAATCGTCAAGCTATTTTTCTCCTGTACAACGGCACAAACATAAATAAAAATGCACAAATAGCAATTCCCTGATAAACAACTATATTTTTTATAATCTGCAATATCTCCATATCAAAAATTGTTTTTGGAATTTTCACAAGAAAGAACAGAGCATCCTTCTTTTCTCCGAATTTTCTTGCCCAAAATTCAAAATCAGACCATTTTTCCGGAAATACATCCGCTGGAAAATGAATATTACTTGCAATTCCAAACAATAAAACGATGATTGCAAGACCTAAAATCAATCCCCATACCCATTTTTCCGTCTTACTTTTTCCCTCTTTTTGATATGTCCGTATATTCTTCACAAGCAATATACCAACCAAAACGGGAATCATCAGAAGAAGCATATCTAAAAGCATTCTTATCACCGTGTAATCAAGAACAGCTCCGTTCCCGATTGCCCTCTGCATCTCTTCCTCTATGACATCCAATGTCTTTTCTTCATCGCTTCTTCGTGTAAACCGCTCATATGTAACTCCCATAGCTTCTGTCGGTTCATAGAAAAAAAGATTTTCTTCATGCTTTATCACATCCACAATCTCATAAGAATTCCCATTATACTGCAGCTTAAGTCCTTTTCCTTCTGCATTTCCAAACAATTCATAAGAAAGCGCAGAACTGACGATACAACTCTTACTGCTTTCTGTGTCCAGAACCCAGGTAGTTCCTAATAAATAATCGCTTCTTCCGTGTAAAGCAAAAGCAGTGGTTTCTGCCATCCGCCCCAAGTCCTCATTTTTTACTTGGACTCCTTCATCCGCTCTCCAAAGAACTCCATTTTGTTCGTCCTGAGACGGATTGATCATAAATTCCATACTTCCTTTGGCTGCAAAGGTCACATTTTTTAACTTTTCTTCAAACAAATGCATCTGATGAACACTCAATATATAAAAACAGATTGCCACAAAAGAACATAACACACATACAATCTGCTTTTTTCTCACCTTCACTGCTCTTGCGGCTTTACTCGGCCGCCATTTGTCAGCTCTTTTGTGGAAGAACTGATAACATTTCCATCACCAATGCCTTCCACTGCCGCATATAGATTTCCTTTATACAGCACATTTACATCCACTTTTCTTGCCACCTGTTCATCTCCAAGAATGGATTTCTTCTCACCCAGCATATACACAAAATATTTTCCCGGTTCTCCCTCACGAAGGGCACTCAATGGTATACAACTTGAATAGCTCTTCTTTTCTGTTTTGATTTCCATACTAAAAACCGTTCCAATCGGAACCGTACTGCCTTCCAAAAGCACCGACACTTCCAAGCCCATCCCTGTCTCTGATGGACTCACTGCAGCAATCTTCAAATCACCCAATTGGCTCAGTTCTTTTTCCGTGAACGCCTGCGATGAAATCCTTACTTCGGTTCCAACCACCAGATACTCTTTTTGTTCCTCCGGGAACTGCCCTTTTAAAATCAACCCTTCTGACGCACTGGAAATGAAAATATCCCCCATCCCGCTTGTCATGCTTCCGGGTCTTACATTCACCTGCGAAACAACTCCATTCGTCGGCGATATGATTTTTCCCTTTTTTTCTTCCAATGCCTTCAAAATATTTAATTCCGCTTCCTTATCTTCTCTCTCCATTTCCATCTGCAAGGAAGCATTCTGCTCTGCTTCCGGAATATTTAAAGAATCCAGGGATTTTTGTGCCTGATATATATTTTCCTCTCGCATATCTACTGCCATCTCATATGCTGACTGCATCTCTTCTATCCGCTGCTCAAACTCTTCTTTTGTCCTCCCCGGATAGTTCCCCGGATTACTTATAAATCTTTCGTATTCTTCTTGTGCTGCTTCCAGGTCCTCTGCCGCTTCTTCTACCGCTTCATTTCCGGACTCTACGGTTCTCTGATAATCTGTTTCTGCCTGCGATATCATCAGCTCTCTCGACTGACGAGCTCTCTCTCTTGCATTCGCATCAGCCTCAATCTGCTGTAAGATATTATCTAGTTCCTGTTCCTTTCGTTCTACATTTTTCTTTAACTTTGCTTCATCCAGTTCAAACAGGATATCGCCTTCTTTTACTTCCTGCCCCGCTATTACGTTCACAGACTTGATTAACTGCTGCGTCTCTATCATAATCGGAATCTCTTTTTTCGCTTCTACAACACCGCTCCCTCTAATCTCCGGTCCGATTTCCATCAGTTCTGCTTTTGCCAACATGACCTTCGGTGTGCCCATATTATATATTACTCTTGAAAGGATCGTAAATACGACCATCAATGCAAAAAATACAATTGCTGTTTTGATTAATTTTTGTTTCATTCCCCTACTCCTTCATCCCCATATATGAAATTCCTTTTTCCAGATACTCTTGTCCACTTAAAAAAACCAACAACGCAGGTATCAGTGAAATCACAGATGCCACAAACGTAATCCCTGCATTTTCCGGCTCGATTGACGGAAGAAAAATAGACATTGGCCAGCGCACCTTATCTTTTAAGAATGTCATCGGCTGTTCCACCAGATTCCAGTATTCGAGAAAGCTCAACACAATCACAGAAAAAATACCGGATTTCCCAAGCGGAAGCCCAATTTCCAGAAATAATTGCCATTCGGATGCCCCATCGATTCTTCCTGCCTCCAAAATCTCATTTGGAATTCCTCGAAAAGAATTATAGAGAATAAATACCGGAAAGGTAGAAAAAATACCCGGAAGAATCAGCGCCCATAATGTATTCAGTAAATTCAGCTTATCTAGCACCAGGTATTCTGATAACATCAATACCTGGAATGGCATCATCATCAAGATAACGTACAGCAAAAACAGCGCCCTGTGAAATGGAAATTTGTATTTTGCAAATCCCCATGCACCCGGAACTGCTACCAAAAGCTGCCCTAGCAACACTCCCACGACAATCTGAATCGAATTCCAAAATGTCACAAAAACCCCTGGCGTATCCAGTAAAACTTCCACCCAGGAACGAAGGGTTGGTTCCTGGGGAAGGATACTCCAGTCTACATAACCGCCGCTCGAAGACAGCGCCGGTCTTAAAGAGGTCAAGAGTTCGTCTTTTCCCATGAAAGAACCGACGCACACAAATACAATTGGATAACAACAAATGAACCCAATCAAGAATAACGCACATTTCCAAACTATTTTTTTCATTCTTTTCTGCGCCCCCATAATCCCAAAATCAATACCAGCAGCACGACAGAGAGCGTGACAGCTCCGGCTGCCATTTTATCTAAATCCAGATTCCGGAACCAGTTATTAAATAAGTGCTGCAAAAGGTAGATGCTCCCATTTGGATAATCCCCTGCAACCAGATACGCTTCGCGGAACACCTTAAAGGAATTAAGCAGCGAGATGACCGTGACTGTAAAAAAAGTTCCCTTTAGATTCGGAATCGTCATTTTCCAAAAGCACTGCCACTCTCCCGCACCGTCCACACGCGCCGCTTCATAGATATCTCCCGGTATCATGGAAATCCCCGCTAACCATAGAATCACTGTATAGCCAAGGTTTTTCCACACATAGCTAAACACCAGAATCCCAAAAGAATATGAGGTGTTCATCCAATCCGGTCCATTCACGCCAAAAATATGTAAAAACCCATTCAAAAATCCATTTCCGTGAAACAAAAACTGCCACAGCAGAACAACAGAGGCAACCGGAATTGCCATTGGTATCAATACCCCCGTTTTAATCACTTTTGAAACTTGGGAGTTCTTGGTCAAAAGCACCGCGATGCCAAGCGACAGCGCCAACAAGATCGGAATGCACACTGCCACAAAACGCACGGTATTCCCCATCGCCAGACCAAACGCCTTATTTTGAAACACTTCTATAAAATTGTTCATTCCGATAAATCTTCCGGCAGCTGTCTGTACAAATGCTCTGCGCACCACATCCATATAGGGCATGATAATAAATACTAATATTCCAATAAAACCGGGCATAATAAAAAGATACCCCGTCATCCATCTCTTTTTCATCCACTTACTCCGCCTGGTAGATTTTCATTTTCTCCGCAATCGCATTGACAGCGCTGTCCAATGACGCGCCTTCATAAACGTATTTCTTCGTCTCTGTCAAAACCATCTCCAGCATCAGCCATTCCACATCGATCGGCTCCTTTGCTTCATCCAAAAATTGAAGGAATTCCTCCGCTTCTTTCTGGTTGAATTCATAGATATCAAACTTTTTTGTCTCGTCTCTTGTATAAACTGAAGTTATATAATTTTTCTCTTCCGACCGAGGCAGCATGCTTTTCACGCATGTCTTGTTCACATTAATCAGACCCTTGTATTTATCCGTACCCAGATTCTTGTCAGACAAAAAATATGCTACGAATTTTTCCGCGCCTTCCTTATTCGCTGTCATCGCGCTTACGCCCAGAATTTTTTCCGGGAAAAATTTCTTCCCATTCCCCTGATTCAGATATTGATAAAAAATTTCCATCTGATTACTCAGGCTCTGTATCGCAGCTCCTTCCTCGGTGAACAGGCACAATCCTCCCGTCACCAAAGGTGTTGCTCCAAAACTAATATCACTGACATCTACTACATAATTTGGATATCTATCCAACATACCTTCAAACGGTGGATCCATTTTATAATATTCCAGATTCAAGTCAACCTCGCTGTTTTCCATGATACTTTTTGCATTTTCCAAAAATACTCTCACCAACTCTTGTTCCACTTCTCCGTCCGGAAAAATCTGTTCCCAGGAAGTCAATAACATCATTGGAACTGCTGACAGATAATTAACTGCAAGAGATTGAATGAGTTCGTCCGATAATTTCTCCCCTTTTTTCAACATTTCATTTAAATCTTCCTGATTCACTTTTCCTTTCTCACCAACTGCAACCGGAACTGAAAAAAATGTCGGAACTGCATATGTTTTCCCTTCACGTTCATATGCAGACGCTACATTTTCAAACAGCATCTCGCCGTTTTCTTCCAGCGTTTCCAGCGGCTCACTCAGGTCTGCCAAGATTCCTTTTTGAATATAACTTTCTATCGGAAGCCCATCCAGGAATATAACATCCGGTCCTTCTCCTGCCATAAGCTCGGTATTCAATTTTTTAATCGCATCTGTCCTTGTAACCGAATCTTCCTCAGAGATTCCAACCTCCACCTTTACGTTATAGTCCGGATTAGCTATACTAAATTTCCCCACCGAATCCCAAATATTGTCATTATCTTCCAACATATATACTGTGAGTGCAGATTTGTCATTCTTTTTTACATTCTCCCCATCACTTTTGTTATCATTTCCCCCTGTAGAACAAGCGGTACACAGCACTGCCGCACACATCAACAAACTGATTATTCTTTTTTTCATCACGAAACTCCTCTCTTTTTTTGCTATTTAACCCCTGATTTTCCTTAATATTCCATCGTCCATTTCAAATACTTGTTCACACAGCCTCTGAATATCTTCCTTATTATGACTTGACATTAAAATAGTCTTTCCTTCCTCTTTCAATGCGGTAAACAATTCGCATATCTCGTCTACTCCGCGATTATCCAAACCATTCATCGGTTCATCCATAATTAAAATATCCTGCTCTTCCATAATAGCTTGTGCAATAGCCAGTCTCTGCTTCATACCCATAGAATATTTCCCTACTACTTTTCTTGAGTCCGGATCAAGCCCGACCTGATGCATTATTTCTCTTATATGATTTCTGTCCCATTTATTTCTAATACAATATAATAGTTCTAAATTTTTCAAACCACTGTACTGTTCTAAAAATGCAGGGGTTTCTATTATTGCACCTATTTTTCCACTGTTATACTTTTTTTCTTTTATATTCATACCATGAATATAGATTTCTCCTTGCTCCAGTTTTAAAAAGCCACAGATACATTTAAATAATACAGTCTTACCGGAACCATTTCTTCCAATAATCCCCGTAATGCTCCCTTTTTTACATATCAAATTGACATTTTTTAAAATAGTTTCCTTCTCAAACATTTTGCAAACATCTTGCAATTCAATCGTATTCTCTTCTTCTATTCCTTTTCTCTCTTCCATTCTAAATTCATCCTTTTAATTCTTAGATATCCTATGAATGAGCAGATAATTATACCTATCGTATAGACCCAAACAATATATATTATAGAAGGCATAACCTGATATCCTCCAATACTCACTCCTATTCGTCCTACTCTCATATATGATACTGGTGATAACATATGAAACAGCTGTTGTTGCGGAATAATTACATTTGCAGCGACTGAAGAAAATGCCACTAATAAACTCCCACTTATCAATCCACTTACTCTTCCCCCAATTAAGCATATTGTAAACATCAGAATTCCCATAAAAGCAATTCCAAGTCCAGATATCAAAATCCCCATCAACATCGCCTCTGATGCATTGTATTTTTCTATATGCTGGGGAGAAATTCCCCACAAAAGGGAAAATTGGCTCCCAACACTGGTGTTGGCTAACGTATAAATAATTTTTCCCCAATCATGCTGAAACTCCATTCTTGGAAAAATTGCTATCCAAGTTAATCCTATCACTTCCAGTGGAATGATAAACGCACTGACAATAATATATATTAGCTGCTTTATCAACCATTTTTCTCTTCCTAGTCTTAACACAATATAACTATTCCATATATGATTAAATGGAATGTCTGAATAAAACCAAATAATTCCTCCTGCAAATAGCATCAGAAAATTAGCATCCGAAATAAGCAATGGATATATCCAGGGAGAAATCTTACATTGAGAAATTACCGAAAAACTAACTATGGGATTTAAATGAATTTTTATAAGACAATATAGTAAAAGCATTAATAATATATTTTTACGGCTAAACAAACGAATCCCTATAATGTTCAATAAATAATTTCTATTTCTCATTATTCTGTATTCTCCTATTCAACTTCCAAAAACATCCTATTCCACATAGAACAAGAAAAATAACATTTACAAAAATAGCTGCCAAAAACGAGCTTATATCATTATCCCCGATTCTATAATAAGAATTATAAAGATTCATCAAATTTATCGAAGATAAATTAGCAAAACTTGCATTTAAAACATACACTTGAAAATAATAAAATAAAAATGGTATTGAAAACACGAAAAATTTATTACTCCAAAACAAAGACAGAAAAAGGGCAACGCTGGATATATTTGCAGTTAACAATCCTATTTTAAAACTATACAACAAAAAGTATAATACGTATTGATTATTTTTTAATATTTCTTGAAAGCAACCCTGTTCCAATATTGTTTGATAAATGACACTATTCGTATCTACCCATGGCAATCTGTATTTTACACTCAAAATGAAAATGAAACTCCCAATTAATATTGTTATGATTGCTGAAATTTCTATCCCCAGTACTCGGCTTATCACATACGCTCTCAAGTCACCTCGCAAAATGCAAAGATATATATATCCATTTTCCAATTCTTCACAAATCACTCCAACATATGGTATGGCGGCAAAAGTAAGCGCTAAAATAAAAGGAATAAAATATAGCGAAGATACGAACACATCTAACACAGAACCTTCTATGCTCATCATTTGAAAAAGAGAAAAATAATACGCGCCCACAACCCCTATGATTCCCACAACAATATGTGTTGGAATAAATATATATTTCAAAGAACTTTTAACATAACCTTTAAGATATTTCATTATTCAATCACTACCCTCTTTGCTGTATCTGCACGAATCACTTCGTAAAACTCCCTTTGTTCATTCATATTTGTAATTTCCCGGATGGTAAAAAGCCAAACCGGCACCATATCATACATACTTTTTTTCATATTTACATCTATCATAAAGCATAACTCTGCCTCGTTTATCATGTATCTGTTATCTGTTAATATGGAATCAAAATGTTTTTTCAAGCTCGCTGCAATTTCTTCAAAATCAACCAAGCTTACCTCTGTATTTTCACTCTTAATCTTATAATTATATAAAATCTGTGCTTTTTTAACTTCGCCATCCACATACAATATACGCACAGGTGCCCCTGCATCTTCCGTACTCCTCAGATAAAACGGATCAATGATAGGAATCCCCTGAGATGTCTGTCTTCCAGTCAATAAATAACCATTTTGTTCCTCTTCTATCTTTGCTGCTTTTTGTATCTCTATTCCTGAAGCTCCAATTGTATCCAAGCACTTCTCTATGTTTCCTAACTCTCCCGGATTTTCTTTTTCAAATACCTGTATCATATTTCTCGTTATCTTCTGTTTTATATAGATGTCAAATTTTTCGCTCCACACATCATCACTTGAATAATCTATATAATCATCCTGAGCATATAAACCAGGCATTGATTTCTTTAAACTTAAATTTTCGGAAATTGCTTTCCCTGTTAAAAGTTTTTTTTGATAATCATCTCCTACGATAATATTCGTTTCAAACTTAATGTTTCCGATTTTATCCACATATGTTTCCGGAAAATCAGAGATACCACAACTCCTTAAAGGCACTTCTTTCTCCTGCAAACTGCAGCTACACAGTAAAATAGATAAGCAACAAATTGTCATTAAAAAAATTCTTTTCAAAATTTTCTCCTTCTTAAAAATTATAGCTGTTAGAAATACCAACAGCTATAATTTTTCTTGCTTATGGTGTATATCTACCAGTCAAATGCCAATATGCTGTTGCCGGAGATGCATATGTTTCTAATCTATACAACTTACCTGCTTTAGCTTCATTCCCATACGAATATCTATCTCTGCTTCGAGACAAAGCATAATACCCAGAAGAAACACTATCATCTTGAGCATAAGATCTACCGTAAATTGTCGATCCAGTATAAACTTGAGGTGTTACATAGAAATAATTATCCCAGTCTGCTCCTCCATCTTTCAGCGTCCAATACGAATATACATCACCAGGTTTAACATCCAAAATTGATGGAACAGCTGCTACATGTAACGTCAAAGCTCCCAAACACATCCCTGCTACTAATATTCCTACCACTTTTTTCTTCATTTTTTTCTTCTCCTTTCCTTTTTGCATATTTTAAATTTTGGTGCACACAAAATATTTACAAGTCCACTCTATTAAAAAAAAATCAAAAAATCAACACCTTGACCCTGAACGGTTATGTTTTAGGCCATGAACAGTTATATTTTAGAACATTAGATGTATAAACTCCCTTTCATTGCAAAAATCCTCCAGACCATAACTTTCTGATCTGAAGGATTTTTTTATACATTTTCTTTTATACATTTTTCCGGGTATCATCTGTCATGCGGACGATTTTTTTGTCCTTGATAATACGTGCGTTCTCTTCGCATCTGCTCTGAATGTCTTCTGGCATCCTGGTGATAATCATATTTCGGATTTTGTCTTGGCATCCGTCCATGCTCCATCCTTCTTTGATGCCTTGCTTCCATTTCTGCTTCTTCCTGCAGTCTGCGCTTACGCTCTGCCGCTCTCCTGCGGCGCCTTTGTTCTATCGCACGGCGTTTCTTCATCTGCGCATATCGAATCATCACAATCATAAATACGACAAACGCCACCGCGATTGCCCCTAAGATAAGAATCACCCATTTCCAAAGCGGCATTTTTTCTTTGGATGCAGGCTCTTTCGTTTCCTTTTCTTTAGAAGTCTCATCCTGCTTTTTATCACTGTTTTGCTGCATCAAATAGGCTTCACTTAATGTAGCCTTCGCAGTTCCAACCGGATTCCCATTATAAGAATAGGATAAGACTGCCTCCGGTTTTCCTTTCTCAAGCTGCGTAAATGTCATTTCCAGTTTTTCAAATGGAACGCTTGTTGGCAGAACTACATAAGATTCACTTGCTACCTTTGCTATATCCGTTGATTTTTCCAGCCCGGATACCGCTGCCTTTTTAAAATTGGTAAACACATATTCACAGATATTCTGTGCGTCCGCATATGAATTTGCTCCGCCATGGGTCTTTAAATTAATACATACCAGACGCAGTCCATCCTTCTCACAATACGTTACAAGCGTCGTCTTTGCCTGGTCCGTATATCCGGTCTTGCCTCCGGTACAATATTCATAATAATATTGACCGTTTTCATAAATCATCTTATGATTCTGCTGGAAAATCCGCTCTTCCGTTTCCAGGTTCGTCGGTGGAATGGCATACTGAGGTGTCTTGATGATCTCTCGAAACAAATCATATTTATAAGCCTCTGCTGCTATCAATGCCATAGTTCTGGCAGTCACATAATGGGTTTCGGAATGGAGTCCATTCGTATTCTCAAAATGAGTCCCATCTCCGCCAAGCTCTGCCACACGCTCATTCATTTTTCCTATAAAATCATCATATCCCGTACCGATTTTTTTACCGATACTTTCTCCGATCGCATAAGAAACCTCATTGGCAGATGCAAGCATCATGCCATACATCGCATCCTTTAGAGAAATTTCCTCTCCCGGCTTCATTCCGATATGCGCGTCCCCATACTCCAGAAAATCAATTGATTCCTGAGAAAACGCTACCTTATCGGTTTCCATATTACCGTTTTCCAAAGCAAGCAGTGCCGTCATTACTTTCGTGATACTCGCCGGATAAAAAGAACTGTCTGCATTTTTTGCATACAACACTGCGCCGCTGTCAATATCCATGCAGATCGCCGCCTCGCCATCCGTCGTGGGACCTTGAGGCCATCCCGGCAAACTGTTAGATTCTATCTCGACTGCCCTGGCCCGCTCCTGCAATACTTCCTGATCGGTCTGAATCTCTGTGGCAAAATCTACATCCAGCCCATTCACTTTTCCCTTATTCGGAGCGTTTGGGGACTCAACCGTATCCGTTGCCATTACCTGTATTCCCATACTTGAAACTAACAGTGCGATTACAATTATCCTGGTAAAAAGTCTTTTTAATTTCATGTGCTGTCCTCTTACTTTTTATATCTTTCCGCTTGTTCCCGAATCATTTCCATATCATCAAAATAATTAATCTTCATTGCAGCCTTAACCTCATCTAAAGTCTTAGCCGCCACAGCCCTTGCCTTTTCACTTCCCGCTTTTAAGATTTCATATACAGCCGGAATATCTTTCTCCCATTCTTTTCTGCGGTTTCTGATTGGCTCTAATTCTTCCTGAAGCACCGCATTTAAGAAACGTTTTACTTTCACGTCTCCAAGACCGCCGCGTTTATAATGTGCTTTTAACTCATCCAGGTTCTTATAATCTTTTAAATATCTTTCAAAATGTTCCTCTTTGCAAAATGCATCCAGATATGTGAATACGGTATTTCCTTCAATTTTTCCCGGATCTTCCACACGGATATGATCCGGATCGGTGTACATACTCATGATTTTCTTCTTTAACTCATCTTCTGTCTCAGATAAATAAATACAATTTCCCAAAGATTTACTCATCTTTGCCTTTCCATCCGTTCCAGGAAGTCTCAAACAAGCAGCATTATCCGGAAGTAAAATCTCCGGCTCAATCAAGGTATCCCCATAGACAGAATTAAATTTACGCACAATCTCCTTTGTTTGCTCCAGCATCGGAAGCTGGTCTTCCCCTACCGGCACCGTCGTCGCCTTAAATGCCGTGATGTCCGCTGCCTGGCTGATCGGGTATGTGAAGAATCCAACCGGAATACTCGCTTCAAAATTACGCATCTGTATCTCTGATTTTACCGTTGGGTTTCTCTGCAGTCTCGATACCGTTACAAGATTCATGTAATAAAATGACAACTCGCAAAGTTCCGGAATCTGCGACTGGATAAACAATGTTGATTTTGATGGATCCAAACCGCATGACAGATAATCGAGTGCCACTTCGATGATGTTTTGACGCACCTTCTTGGGATTATCCGCATTGTCTGTCAATGCCTGTGCATCTGCGATCATAATAAAAATCTCATCAAAATTTCCTGAGTTCTGTAACTCTACTCTTCTCTTTAAGGAGCCTACATAATGTCCTACATGAAGACGTCCAGTCGGACGGTCTCCCGTCAAAATAATCTTTCCCATATCTATTCCTCCAACTTTATCTTTTCTTTCCCTTATTTTTTGCCGTTCTTTTCATTTTATCATAAGATAACAAAGTGGGCAAGCCCACTTCAACTCCCCCATTCCCTCACTCATGAGGGGCTTGCACGCTTTGCACGCCGAGCGTGGTCAGCTTTTGTTGACTGCTTCCGCTCACGCGAGTGCGTATCCTCCCGGAGGGTTTTATGATATAGGAAAGTACGAACTTTTCTATATCATAACCAAAAAAGGAACTGTTGTGACAGTCCCTTTTCGTTTTTATTTTATTTATTCATATTTATCCCAAAGCAACATCCAAAATCATCATAATAACAAATCCGGCTGCAAATCCGATTGTCCCTATATTCGAATGTTCTCCTTCAGCAGTCTCCGGTATCAACTCTTCCACCACCACATACATCATGGCGCCTGCTGCAAATGCAAGCAGATACGGAAGCATAGGCTCTATATAAGAAGCAATTGCAATCGTGACAGCCGCCGCAAGCGGCTCTACAATACCGGAAGCGCTTCCCATAAAAAATGCCTTTTTCCTGCTGACAGAGGCACTTTTTAATGGAAGAGAAATAATCGCTCCTTCGGGAAAATTCTGTATGGCGATACCGATTGCCAGTGCAAATGCACTCATCAGCGTAATCTCGTGATTTTTAGACATCATTCCGGCAAATGCAACACCGACTGCCATTCCCTCCGGAATATTATGAAGTGTTACCGCCAAAATAAGCATTGTTGATTTTCCGAATCCGCTCTTCATACCTTCCGGCTCATTATGATCCAGATGAAGATGCGGTACGATTTTATCCATCAAAAGTAAAAATGCAATTCCAAATACAAATCCTACAGCTGCCGGTACAAATGCCATTTTCCCAAGATTCTGCGACATATCCATCGCAGGTATCAAAAGAGACCAGACAGATGCCGCAATCATCACGCCTGACGCAAAACCAAGAAGCATTTTCTGCACAGACGGCTTTATCTCATTTCGAAGGAAAAATACACAGGCAGAACCCAGCATAGTTCCCAAAAACGGAATCATGATTCCTGTCAGAATTTCCATATTAAATCTCATATCTTACCTTACTTCCTTTAACGCTTTTATTACGATTTCCCTGGCTTTTTTCGCATCCTCTTTTGTCATACTATTGGTTCCCTCCAAAGGGTAGGGAAGTCCAAGTGCCTCGTACTTCTTAACCCCCATCGTATGATATGGAAGAACATCCAGCCCTTTGAGATTTTTATACTTTCCGATAAGATGTCCAAGTGCCGTTAATTCCTCTTCCTTATCTGTAATCCCCGGAACTGCCACATGACGTATCACCATCGGTATGCCTGCAGCTTCAAGAGCATCTGCAAAAGCGATTACCGGCTTCTGATCCTGCCCGGTCAGTTTCACATGGCCTTGTGCAAGACTGTGTTTGATATCCAAAAGTACTAAGTCCACATACTTAAAAAGCTCCGCAAACTCTTCTGCACGTTCTTTCCTGTATACGATTCCCGATGTATCAAGACATGTATGGATACCTCTGCTTTTTGCTTCTTTGAAAAGGCGAATCAAAAACGGAAGCTGCATGAGCGGTTCTCCGCCAGTTGCTGTGATTCCGCCATTTCTATAAAATGTCGTATTCTTTTCATATGCCGACATGATTTCTTCCACCGTCATCTTTCGGCCTTTGCCCATCTCCCACGTATCCGGATTGTGGCAATACTGACAGCGCATCGGACATCCCTGAAAAAAGACGACAAAACGAATTCCGGGACCGTCAACGGTCCCGAAACTCTCTGTGGAATGTATATATCCTTGTTTTACTTCCTGATTAGATTTCATCATGGAATGTTCTTGAAATAACTTCATCCTGCTGCTCTTTTGTCAGCTTATTGAAGTTTACTGCATATCCGGATACGCGAACTGTAAGCTGCGGATATTTTTCAGGATGTGCCTGAGCGTCTAATAACGTATCTTTTGTAAATACATTAACATTTAAGTGATGTCCGCCTTTTTCCGCATACCCATCTAATAATCCTACTAAGTTATCAATCTGTGATTCACTAACGTTCATTGAAAAATCCTCCTTTAATAATAATTTTCTTCTATACTATAATTTATTCTTCTTCACCGCCAAGGTTTGGTTCGCAACATGCACAATCCGGTTCTAATTCGAATTCGATATCGCCAAAGAATACTGCGTCATCTTTTCCGAGTGCTCCTGGAATGATAGAGAATGTATTGGAAATACCATCCTGAGCATCTTTGAACGGAAGCTTAGATACAGAACTAAGTGATGCAACAGCACCCTTCGTGTCACGTCTGTGCATTGGGTTTGCACCCGGAGCAAATGCTTCTCCTGCTTTTCTTCCGTCTGGTGTAGAACCTGTAGCCTTACCATATACAACGTTTGATGTAATTGTAAGAATAGATGTTGTAGGGATACCACCACGGTATGTGTGGTTACCTTTTACATATGACATAAAGTCATGTACGATGTCATAAGCGATATTGTCTACGCGGTCATCATCATTACCGTATTTTGGGAAATCTCCTTCTACTTCGTAATCTACAACAATGCCGTTTTCATCGCGGACTGTTTTTACTTTTGCGTATTTAATTGCTGATAAAGAGTCAGCTACTACGGAAAGACCTGCGATACCTGTAGCAAACCATCTTGTCACTTTCTTATCATGAAGCGCCATCTGAACTCTTTCATAGCAATATTTGTCATGCATATAATGAATGATATTCAAAGTATTTACATATACTCTTGCAAGCCATTTCATCATATCATGGAATTTCTTCATAACCTCATCATAATCAAGGTATTCAGAAGTGATCGGACGATATTCCGGTCCTACCTGTTTCTTGCTAACTTCATCCACACCGCCGTTGATTGCGTACAATAAACATTTTGCAAGGTTTGCTCTTGCACCGAAGAACTGCATCTCTTTACCGATTCTCATAGAAGATACACAGCATGCGATTGCATAGTCATCGCCATGTGTTACACGCATCAAATCATCATTTTCATACTGGATAGAAGATGATGCAATGGATGTCTTTGCACAGAAGCGTTTGAAGCTTTCCGGAAGTCTTGTAGACCAAAGTACTGTCAAGTTTGGCTCCGGAGCTGTTCCAAGGTTCTGTAATGTATGAAGGTAACGGAAGGACATCTTTGTTACGAGCGGACGTCCGTCAATACCCATACCGCCGATAGATTCTGTTACCCACGTAGGATCTCCGGAGAATAATGCGTTGTACTCCGGTGTTCTTGCGAATTTTACAAGACGAAGCTTCATAATAAAGTGGTCTACGAATTCCTGTATCTGTTCTTCTGTAAATGTGCCATTCTTAAGGTCACGTTCTGCGTAGATGTCAACAAATGTAGAAGTACGTCCAAGGGACATTGCAGCGCCATTCTGCTCTTTGATCGCTGCAAGGTATCCGAAGTATAACCACTGGATCGCTTCCTGTACGTTCTGAGCCGGTCTGGAAATATCGCATCCGTAAATATTACCTAACTCTCTTAATTCTTTTAATGCTTTGATCTGCTCGGATAATTCCTCACGCTGTCTTGTAACATCAGAGTACATAATGGTTCTTGTTGTATCTTTCTGATGCTGTTTCTCCTCGATAAGTCTGTCCACACCATAAAGAGCAACACGTCTGTAATCACCGATGATACGTCCGCGTCCGTAAGCATCTGGCAAACCTGTGATGATATGGCTTGAACGGCAAGCTCTCATCTCCGGTGTATATGCATCAAATACACCTTCATTGTGTGTCTTTCTGTGTTTTGTAAAGAATTCTACGATCTCAGGATCTACATGATATCCATTGTCTTCACAAGCCTTTACTGCCATACGGATACCGCCGTAAGGCTGGAGAGAACGTTTGAAAGGTTTATCTGTCTGAAAACCTACGATTTTTTCTTTGTCTTTATTTAAATATCCAGGTCCATGGGAAGTAATCGTGGAAATGATCTTTGTATCCATATCCAATACTCCGCCTTTTTCCTGTTCCTGCTTTGTCAAATCCATAACCTGAGCCCAGAGCTCTTTTGTTGCTTCAGTAGCATCTGTCAAAAAGGAATCATCACCTTCATATGGTGTGTAGTTCTTCTGAATGAAGTCTCTAACATTAATTTCTTTTTCCCAGATTCCGCCTGTAAAATCTGTCCATTCCTGTCTCATTACATGCCTCCTAAATTTTTACTTTTTTTATATTATTTTTAATAATATTCTCTTTTAAATTATAGGTATTTACAAAAAGCATGTCAATCATGTTCGTATAAAAATACAATAATTTTGCACATACTAAATCAAAAATAATTTTTCTCTTTTCGGAAAGGATTTTCTATGCCAAAATTTGATTTTTTAAAGACATTTAAAATTGCATTCGGATGTTGTCTTGGATATACGATTGCCCAGCTATTAGGTTTAAATTACAGTACCTCCGTCATCACCATTACCTTACTTAGTATTCTGAATACAAAAAAAGAAACCCTGACGACTGCCCGTAAACGTCTGCTCGCTTTCTTTGGTGCAGCTTTTCTTAGCTTTTTTATTTTTCAGATACTTTATGATTCTCTGCTCAGTATTTTTTTATACCTGATTTTTTATTACCTGTATTGTCAATATTTTAAATGCGTAGAAGGTTTTTCCATGAGCACCGTCCTGATGCTTCATCTATGGAAGGCTGGTATCTATACCATTCCTGCCCTCCTAAATGAATTTTTTCTCATGCTCATTGGCATTTTCATGGCTATCCTTATGAACTTGTACATGCCCAACCGTATCAAACTTATACGAGCCGCGCAAAAAGATATGGAGCGACAAATCTCATCAATTTTATTTACTATGTCCAAATCTATTTTTCATGATAAAGTTGACGAAAACATTGCTTCACAGCTTGAAAAGCTGCAAACTACATTGGCCGAAACCTACGTCCATGCCAAATATACCGAAAATAATTTTATCTTTAAAGATATGAGCTACTATTCCTCCTATATCCAGATGCGTTTTTCACAATACGAGCTGCTCAAACGCATTCACATCAATCTGCCAAGACTTAAGGAAACATACCATCAGACCGCACTCGTCTCTACCTTTATGAACATAACTGCTGTCTCCATGCATGAATACAATAATGCAGAAGATTTACTGCATTATCTTTCAACGCTACGCATAAAATTCAAGGCAGCCCCTTTGCCTAAGACTCGTATCGAATTCGAATCTCGCGCTATCCTATTTGAAATCGTAAACGAATTGGAAGAGATTTTGATGCTCAAAAAGCAATTTGCGGATAACCTGACCCCATATCAGATAGAAACTTTCTGGAAACATCAAAATACTTGAACTTTTCCAAATGATATAGTATACTGAGAAAATCGAGACAAATACTAATAGACAATTCAAACTAAATATAGATTTCCATATGTCGCTATAGCTCAGCTGGATAGAGCGACCGCCTCCTAAGCGGTAGGCCGGAGGTTCAAATCCTCTTAGCGACGTCTAAAGAAATGCCGAGAATACTGGTGTTCCAGAATTCCCGGTATTCTCTTTATCTCCAAGTTTGCTAATCAAAATGGCGTTTCTGCTAATTATTCCAAAAGTTATATAAAGAAGGTGTTTAATAATGGCTCAGAAAGATACAGAAATTATAGTTAAAAGCGATGCAGAAGTTACCATTGTGAAAACAGTGCTTTAAACAAATCTGTAAAAAGAAATATAAAGCGTTTCCCAGATGATTTTCGGTTTCAGTTGACAGAGGAAGAATATGATTTTTTGAGCGTATCAGCAGTGTTGAGTTGAAACAGTTGGAATATCAAAAGCAGACAGGCGAAAAATTAGAGCAGATATTTGAGTACATATCCGAGCATGAGGAATCCAGTCAAAAGATATTTTTTGATGGACAGATTTATGATGCGTTCAGTTTGATAGTGAATTTGATTCAAAAGGCAGATAAAGAAATCAATCTCATAGACAGATATGTGGATGTTTGGACATTGAATCTGCTTTCAAAGAAAAAGTCTGATGTTGCAGTAACTATTTATACGCAGAAACAGACGAAGCTAACGAAAGCTGATGTTAAAAATTTCAATGCACAGTACCCGACATTGAAAATAAAGTATACCAAAGTATTCCATGACAGGTTTTTGATTATGACCGAACGACAGCCTATCATGTAGGGGCATCTTTAAAAGATGCAGGAAAAAAGTGTTTTGACCTTTTTCGCACATTAGCGGGTATGCACCTATCAATTTTTGAAAAAACGTATTATACTAATGTTACTAAAATTTCCGAGCAGGCAAGTCACAATCCTGTTGTCAGACAAACCGTTGCCAGAAAGGGACAAATTTTATATATGGAAAACAATAAAATGAAAGTTTTTGAAGATAGAAAAATCCGCACCGCTTGGGACGAAGAACATGAAGAATGGTATTTCTCGGTTGTGGATGTGGTGGCTGTACTGACGGACAGCGTTGACCCAAAACAATATATCAAAAAAATGAGAAGCCGTGACCCAGAGCTTAACAGCAAGTGGGGTACAATTTGTACCCCAGTTCAAATGATTGCGGCAGATGGAAAAAAGAGAAAAATACAAGCGGCTACCATAGAGGGAATATTAAGGCTCGTTCAGTCAATCCCCTCACCGAAAGCAGAGCCTTTTAAGGCATGGTTAGCTACTGTTGGTGCGGAACGAATTGAGGAAACCATTGACCCAGAGCTTACGATTGACCGTGCTCTTGCTACATACCTGCAAAAAGGCTACACACGAGAATGGATAAATCAGCGGTTACAAGCTATCCAAGTCCGTAAGGAACTGACTGATGAATGGCAGGACAGAGGTGTAACTGGAGGCAAAGAATATGCAATCTTAACCAATGAGATTACACGGGCTTGGTCTGGAATGAACACGCAGCAGTATAAAAAGCTGAAAGGCTTGAAAAAACAAAATCTGCGTGACAACATGAGTACGACAGAGCTTATCTTGAATATGCTTGCGGAAACTTCCACAACCGACATATCCAAAGAGGAAAAGCCGACTACTTTTGAAGAAAATCAAAGGGTTGCCCGCCGTGGCGGACGAGTGGCGGGAATTGCAAGGCAGGCTCTGGAAGCAGAAACAGGAAAGCCTGTTATCACTTCCAAAAACGCCGTGGATTTTTCAAAGCTCATTGATGAGGTTGTAAAAGAGGTTGAGCAGAATTAACGTCACTCCTAAGCGGTAGGCCGGAGGTTCAAATCCTCTTAGCGACGTCTAAAGAAATGCCGAGAATACTGGTGTTCCAGAATTCCCGGTATTCTCTTTATCTCCAAGTTTGCTAATCAAAATGGCATTTCTGCTAATTATTCCAAAAGTTGTATAAAAAATCCTGCTAATAAGAAAGGCAAGAGTTTCTGGTTCAAAGATATTAACTTTGTCACAAGTTGGGACGAAGTTATAACATCTACGTAGATAATTGTACAGCTCACAGACCCGATATAAAAAGGGGTATGTACATAAGGAGGTAGCAGATGTTTGAGGAAAGAATTACCCAAATAAATAGAGCTTCAAAGGCTGCTCCAAAGGGTGAAAAGATATTGCAAGGGGTATCTCCTGGATTGCCCATTTTCTTTTTGGATTTGATGTGGTAAAAAATTTGTCGTATGGTATAACAAGAGCAGCGTAAGAGATTTCCAGAGGACTTCTGTTTCCAATTAACCAAAGAGGAGTTTGAAAACTTGAAATTCCAATCTGAAATCTCAAGTTTAGATGGAAATGGATACGGTAGACGTCGTTATATGCCTTATGTGTATATGGAACAAGGAATTTCTATGTTGGCGAGTGTGTTGCGGAGCGAAATTACTATCAATGCAAGTATTCGTATAATGAGGACTTTCGTAGAGATTAGGCGTTTTATTGCCAACAATGCCCTGCTCTTTGAGCGTATCAGCAATGTAGAGAAGAAGCCAGTCAAAAGGTATTCTTTGACGGACAGATATATGATGCATTCAGTTTGATAGTTAGCTTGATACAGAAAGCAGAGAAAGAAATTACGCTGATAGACGGGTATGTGGATGTAGGAACACTTAACCTGTTAGTGAAGAAAAATAATGGTGTATCCGTTACAGTTTACACGCATCAGCGAACACGATTAAGCAATATGGATGTGCAAAATTTCAATGCACAGTATCCTGCTTTGGAAGTGAAATATACAAGCGTGTTCCACGACAGATTTTTAATTCTGGACAGAAAAACAGCCTACCATATCGGAGCGTCTTTGAAAGATGCAGGCAAGAAAACTTTTGGAATTACGCTGATTAACGATGAGAGTATAACGAAAGACATTTTGCAGCGTTTAGAATTAGAAACAGAAGAATAGAAATTTAAAAAAGGCAGTCCTCAAAAGATTGCCTTTCACCATACATACAAAACTTGAAGTCACAATTTGTGACCTTAAAAAAATGCAAATAATTTAAACTATTCTGGGATTAGTTTTCAAATGCAGAATTCCGAACTATTTTTAGAAAACGAAACGTTCCTCTACTTTACCTGTTTATAGAAAAATATTGCAAGAGTAAGATTTTTGTTGAGGGAACGAACAACCGTTTAAAGGTGATAAAGCAGATAATTGCAGAAGAACCTCAAGCTTTAAAATGATCATAAAGGAATTGCCAAAAAATAATTGCACTGCTATATTAAGCATATGCATGGTAATTCAAAAAAATTGTTTGAATTGCCAGATAATTATGGAGGATTAAAATGATGGACAATAAGCGGACAAATACTGTAAAATTCTACACATCTAGTGGTTGGTTCAGATCAAAAAAAATTACAATTGAAGGAAATGCTACTTTAAAAGGTACAATTGATGGGTTAGATGCAAAGAAGTTATATTACTTAACTTTCAGCGCACCTAGTAACTTTAGTGGAGCAGTATATTAATGAGCATCGGTTTCCTGAAATTTGTAGCGCTTGTATGCATGATACTTGATCATATAGGAGAATTTGTACCTGATTCCCCTATATGGTTTAGATATGTTGGACGATTAGCGGCGCCTATCTTTTTCTACTGTAGCGCGTGGGGGCTGTATTACACACGGAATCAACGTATTTACATATTACGCTTGTATATTCTAAGTTTAATGATGTCATTGGGAAATATTATATTGACAATCACCTTCAATCAAAAATCTTTTTTAACAAATAATATTTTCCAAACCTTGTTTATTGGAAGTGTAATTGTATATTTATTAAATAGAAAAAATACTCTCTATTACAAGTTCAGTATGTGCACTCTGATTATTTTTCAGCAAGTAGTTGCTTTTCTTTTATGTGCAGTTTTTGCTGAATTCCTGCAAATTCCACATTCAATCGACATTTTTGCGCTTTATCATAGTTATGGTCCCTTATTTGCAAGCGCTATTTTTACAGAAGGTAGTGTTGCATTTGTTATTTTCTTTATAGTTTTATATTACTTAAAAGACAAAAAAGGTTATCTTTCTTTATTCATTATAGTATTTACTATATTTTTAGAAATGGCAATTAAAAGGACATATTATATGAGAGGACCTATGTCATATTTAATACCATTTAGCTTATATCAATGGCTAATGATTTTTTGTATACCACTGATTTATGTCTATAATGGAAAAAAAGGAATTGGATCAAGATGGTTTTTTTATTTCTTTTATCCAATACATATTTGGATACTTTATATTTTTTCAAACATAAGAATACAGTAAGTTTAGCAACGTCAAAATAGAAAACACTTTTCTAAGGTGTTGCGCACACACCTTCTAGCTAAAATAGACAAAAAATGGAGTTTGAAAAAAATATTTTTGTATGATATATTTAAAATATTACAAACTTATTTTTGCATTAGGAGGCGCTAAAATGAAAGAATTAAATGAAAAAGTAGCAATTGTAACAGGAGCCGGTCAGGGAATCGGAAAAGGAATCGCGCTTTGTTTGGCAAAACGCGGAGTAAAAATCATCGCAACAGGGCGCAGAATCGAACCAATCGAACAGACAATTGCTGAAATCAAAGAATTGGGCGGAGAAGGATTTGCAATGAGCTGTGATTCAGCAGATCGTGCCAGAGTAGAAGAGGTTGTGAAAGCAACAGTTGATGCATATGGGACAGTTGATGTAATTGTTAATAATGGGCAGGCAATCGTTCCATCAGCACCAGTTGAGGAGACGACACATGAGAGTATGGTAAAAGCTTGGGAGAGTGGTGTGATCGGATCTCTCAACTACATGCAGGCTGCATTCCCATATATGAAAGAACAGCACGAAGGAAGAATCATCAACTTCGCTTCTGCTACAGGAATGTTCGGTATTGCAGGTCAGTTAGCTTATGGTTCAAACAAAGAGGCTCTTCGTGGATTGACCAAGATTGCAGCAAAAGAGTGGGGACAGTACGGAATCTGTGTAAACATTGTACTCCCGGGAGCAGAATCACCGGCAGCAAAAGCCTGGGCAGAGAAGTTCCCTGAGGAATATGCAAAACAGGTAAATCTAAATCCTATGAAACGTTTTGGAGATCCGGAAAAAGATATTGCACCGGTAATCGCATTTCTTGCGGGACCAGACTCATGCTACTACTCAGGACAGAGCGTAATCATAGATGGCGCAAACTCAATTATGCCATAATTTATAAGAAATCTTAAAAGACGGTGCAGCCTACAAGCTGCACCGCCAATTTTATTGTCTTTCTTATACTCTGTTTGTTCTCTTCTTCCATGCAACTACCGTCATGAAAATTCCCACAAGTCCTGCTGCCATAGGAATTGTCGCATTTGCGTTATCTCCGGTCTTTGCTGCCGTATTACCTGCTGTCTTGCTTGTTGTCTTGTTGGTAGTATCTTTGCTTCCTGCATCATCAGAAACTACTTTATGGTCTTTTTGAGAACCATCTTCTTCTCCATTTTCCGCTTTTGCGGCTGCTACTGCTTCTTCTAACGCTGCTACTGCTGCATCTACTTCTTTCTGGTCTGCATTCTCGTCTTCAAACACTGCCATGGCTTTTGCGTATGCTGCTTTCACTGCATTTGCTGTTTTATCACTGTATACGCTTAAATCCATTGCTTTTACTTTTCCAAGCAATTCATCTAACTTATCTTTATTCGGTACTTCTCTCAAACCAAAGATTGCGTTCAAAAGTTTCGTACGTGCTGCGTCAACTTCTGCCTGAAGTGTATTGCCTTCTGCTAATATTGTTTCTGCTTCCTGCAACGCTTCGGCAAATGTTGCCCAACTATTCGGCGTATACTTCTCTTTCGTTTCCCTTCTTGCAGTTACTACAAGGGATTCCAATCTCTCCATATTTCCTTTGAATTCCAGAAGATGTACTGCCTTAAGAAGTGCATCGTACGCTGCATCTACCTCTACCTGGACTGCGTTTTCTTTGTCATTTGTCTCAATAGCATCTGAGAGCGCCTTTTCAAACATTTCTCTTACTTTTGCAACTACGTATTTGTAGCTTGCGTCTTCCTTTGCTTCCTTTGCATACTCGATTAGAGCTGCCAAATCTTCTTTATCAACTTCTCCCGCTGCCACAAGTACTTCCATAGCATATTCTAAATTTGCTGCTGCAAGAAGTACATCATAATCTGTTGCTTCTGCATTTGCAAGAACTGTTTCTGCTGCCGCAAGTTTTGCTTCTAATACTGCCCAGCTTTCATCTGTGTAATCTGCTTGATTTAGTGCCTGTGCTGCATCTACTGCCTCCTGTAAATCAGTCTTATCTACTACTGGTGCTTCTACTTCTTTTTCAGCTCCCATAATCCTGATCTCTGCCGCCGAAGCATATTTATTGCCACCTTGTGTTTCTAATGGCTGAATTTTTACATTTGTTACATTTTCAATCTCATCAAAGGTTACCGTATGCCATCCCTGTCCCATTGATGCCTGATCTACCACTTTTACATAATCTTCTGAATCTGTTGTTTTTACCCAAACTTCAGCTAAGTTTATCGTACCATTTCCACCGCCTGGTCTTGAAAGAACTCTTACACCGCCTACTGTTGTCGCTTCTGGAAGTGCAATATCAATCCACGCATCTTGCATTGCAACACCAGACCAGCTTGTATGCCAGAATGTTCCTGTATTATTATCCAGTGCATTTTCAACCTTATTATCTTCTTTAACTGTTTCCTCACTTCCAGCAGTTGCTTTCATTCCGTCAATCGGAAGGTCTCTTGCCGATTCTTTTCCGCCTGAAGCACTTAAATCTGTCATTGCTTTTCTTAATTCTTTATCTGCATGATCAATTTCTTCTGTTGCTGCATGATCCTGATCTAATACAACCTGTGCTTTTATAAGCGCTTTATAGAATGGCACCCACTGTTGCGCTGTGTAATCGCTTTCTGAAAATGCATTCTTCACATTTTTAACTAATTCTGCTAACCATACCTTATCCGGATCCTCTGTGTCTGCAAGTTTTGTAAGTTTGATTACAGAACCACCTTTTCTTGCCACATTCAATTCAACGCTGTCTGCGGCTGTTACAATCTTTCTTTCTGTAACGATATCCGTTTTGCTTGAATCATCCGGACCATCATACCAAATTTGTGCTTTGTAATTTACACCTTCTTCGAGATAATCCGCAAAATCTACATATTCTGTACGAGCTGTTTCATCTGTATTGGCAGCGATATACCATGTGTCTCCATTTCTGCGTGCCATTGTTACATATTCTCCAACTTCACCATTGATAAAACGTGTTTCATCCCATGTTGCCGGAAGGTGATCATAGAATCCACGGATATCTTCTCTTAAATACGTACTGTCTTTATCAGCCATACATGGAATACCAGATTCAAGCAATACCGGAATTGTCAACTGACTTCCAACTGTCTTATCTGTATTACCAAGCGGCTCCCCTGTATTTTTATTTGGCAGATCAAAGATAGGTGTATAGTCCGCCGGTCCTACTGCACCACGTATAAACGGAAGTATTGTAAGCTGTCTTTGTACAGTCTGTGTACGGTTTACAAATTCATCACCGCGAATACCTTCTCGAGTAAGGATATGTGGATAAGTTCTAGTTTCACCTGTTGGTTTATTACATCCATGCATGATACCAACCATTTTATATTTTGCAAGATCTTCATAAATGTCTTTATATTCTTCTACTTCCGTCTGGTGCTCACCATCAAAGAAGTCTGCTTTGATACCTTTAATCCCCATTTCACTCCAGATTTTGAAACGTTCTTCACGTTCGCTGTCTGTATCGATATAATCTTCATCTACCCATACAAGGATACCGATTCCCTTTTCTGCTGCATAATCAATTACTTCCTGTGTACGTGGATGCATTACGTTGTCAGCAGGATTTGACTGCCATCCATCATCCCATAAGAAATATTTCCAGCCAAGTTCTGCTGCCATATCAATATAACGTAAAACTGCATCAACATTTGACTGCCCATCGCGTGTTTCACCTTCTGCAAGCCATGTCCAGGATGCAATACCCGGTTCTACCCATTCAGAATAATGATATGTTTCTTCATCCGGATTCGGCGAAAGGTTTTCAGCCATTGTATTTTCCGTAATTGTTTTCAAATCACCTACCACAGCGTAACGCCATGGTGATGTAAATGGAAGGTCCACGGTAACCGCACCTCTTTGTTCCCCTGCAAAGTCCAAATCAAATGTGTTGCTTCCTGTGGAAGTTTTGAATCTTGCGCCACAGAAACCACTTGGAATTAAATTTGCTTCATTAAATAATACATATGTATCATCTGTCTGATATAATACCGGAATCGCCGGTGCACCGCTTAGGTCTTTCATAGCTTTTTCTTCAAAGTTTTTTTCGTAAGCACCGCCATATTCAAATGACCATGTTGTTGCTCCGTCCGGAACATTTACTGTACTCATTTCATCACTGATCTGTACAGTTGCAGCATCATTTCCGTCCGCCGCTGCAAGTTCATAGCCAAATGCCACACCATCATCATAAACACGTGCACTTACGGAATATAAATATTGCCCCGTGCTGTCTTTAAATGTCACTTTTAACTGATTTGCACGATTTTGATGTTCAGAGAATTTACCTGAATATGTTTTGTATATTTCATCAATTACTTCTTTTTCTGTTGAAACATATGTAAGTTCTTTTGACGTATCAATCGTGTTGTTCTTTAATCCTAATACAGATGCTTTTTCAATAAATGCTTTTCCGCCTTTTGCAGCTTCATATGTCAAACCGGAGTTCTCACCGATTTGTAATGTCATCTGTACATTCCCATCAGGAGAATCAACTCCCCACATTGTGCCAATAGCAACTTCATCTGTAACTTCCACTATACATGCTGCTTCTGCCTCTCCTGCTCTTGCAGTAATCACTGCTGTACCCTTGCCAACTGCCTTTACTTTACCTGTTGCCGCATCTACTACTGCAACCTCTGTGTTATCACTTTCCCACATAACTGCTTTATTTGCTGCGTTAAGCGGGAATGTTTCTGCCTTCAATTCAATTACACTATCTACAGCAATCAAAATTTCCGTACGATTTAATACAATTTTTGTAACAGGAATTTCCTGTCCTTCTTCCATAACGTGGACTTTCACTTCTGCTTTTAAGTCAGCTGAATTTACAACGTATTCTCCTAATTCTACAGTACCTCTTACCGTCTGTACACCGGCTTCTTCCGGTTTATAAGTATCCGAATCCCAGTTTACTGCAAGTTCTTTTGTGGAACCATCTTCAAGCGTAACTTCTACACTTTCAGAAAGATTTAATTCTTCTAATGAAGTACCATAATTTGCATAAACATCTTCAAAATCGGCAATATCTGTGATTTCCACAGGTTCTCTTTCTTTTGCAAATGGAATTTTTTCACCATCGATTGTGAAGTTTTCCATTACTGCATCAAATGTCTGGGCTCCGCCTGTATAGATAGCAATCTTCAAATCTTTACATGCGAACAAATCTTGATTATTTGTTGTCTCACCAATTACAGTAAAGTTTTCTCCATCATAACTGTAAGAATGAATAAATTTATTTCCCTGCCGTTCTAGTTTCAGCCATGCCGGTGCTGCTTTTTCAGTATCCTGTGCTGCTTTTTCATCATAGTCACCATTAAAGTTCATTTTCGCAAATACATTTCCGCCTAAACCAGAGTGATATCTTCTCATTGTTCCGGCTACCCTGCTTGTACTTGCAAAAGCTGCAAGACCGATTGCCTGATAGTCACTTGTTAATCTTGTATTTGTAACTTTTACTGTTGCTGTAAAATCACCTTCTGGCATATCATACAGCAATACGTTCTTTGCATCTGTAATCATGCCAAGTTCACCTGGTCGTGAATGAAATGTCAACTTGTCTTCTCCTTGAATCTCAAGTGCATTTTCCACTGGATTGTGTTGTATCCATTTGTTTGTTAATTGATATTCACTACTTGCTTTCACTACATTTACTACTTTTTCTGACGGTCCCTGCTTCGCCAATACCGAAAACGAAGAAGCAGAAACAGTCATGCAGAGCGCCATTGCTAATGACAGACTTCTTTTTACGATTTCCTTCATTTTCATACTCTCTTTTACCTCCTGATTTTATTACATAGAATCATTTTTAGTTACCGAAAGAAGACCCAGGTTTTAACACTATTTAGACTTATATCAATAATATTCTTGCAATTAACAATATTGATATGATTAGTATAACTAATTTCTTTTTTGAAAACTATAGAAAATTTTTTTCATTTCATTGAATTTTTTTTCATTCTCTTAAGATTGTCTCAGGCATATTAATACAAATGAAAAAAACGTAGGGTAAAGTTTTTATACTACGATCATTCAGAAGTCATGTATGATTACCCCTTGATTCCTAAAGATCAAATAAAATAATTAAGAAATCACTTGACATTTCAGTTTCGTTACATTAAAAAAGTTGCTGCATAAGCCTGTTTTTTGCTTAAACAACAACTCCTTTAATTTTCTTACTCCATGTAACGACATACCTCATCAATCTGTTCAGAAAAATCTTCTTTTACACTTATCAAAAATGGCGGCAGCATTTTCCACTGTCTTATTCAATATTTACAAGAAATTCTCGCCACTGGAGATTATGATTCTTCCTCAGTAAAAATCCGGCATATTATATGTCTGAATAACACCCAGACTGTAACTTCTTCCAGACAAAATTATAATCTAAATAGTTTAAAACAAATTATTCCGTTATATAGTAATCATTATCAGTACGACTGCTATTACTATTATGATAACGTTGATTCCGTTACAAATGCATTTTCACTTTTTCCATATGCAGTCATTACACCTAAATGTGTATACCTTCTGACTGCAGATATGCAGTCAGGGCTAACTACAACAGATTCAGAATCTTTGAGATTTTTTTCTTGCTTATATGAACAATATTGGAGAAATTCTTCACCATTATTACATCCAAGTAATAACCTATATGTGCAGCTTGAATATGCTCAGGGTACAATACAACCCCCGAATCACAGCTATTCCTTTCAAATGCTACCATGCCTGACTCCATTCCTGACTATAGAATTTCTTGAAATAGGAAGAGTCGGCGAATATCCTCCTCAATATTGCAATCCTTTCTCTTTGTTGGTCAGCAAAAAGGGTATTTCATGTTTCCAACAGCAAAACAAGAACTAATTTGTCTCAACATTGAGGAATCTGATTTGTTATATACGTTTTTCGATTTTTGTAAATCATTGGATGAAGAAATGTTCTATACATACGAAGAGGCTTATACACAACTACATAATCTGTTAAATGAATATTCACACTCTACTGCCTAAGACAATAGAATAGATGATTCCCTCACTCTATATCACAAAAATGCCAGAAACGAGCATATTGTTTCAAAAAACTTAACATTCGTTTCTGGCATTTTTTTACTTTTCCCCTAATAAGACCATAAAATACGAATCTGGGATGCAAGTTCCTCATAAGTCCAGCTTCTGTTACTTCTGTAAATGTTATTAGGGTCATTCACAAGAAATCCATTGTCATCATAACCATAAATGACAATAAAGTGACCAAGTGCAGTAAAATCACCCGGTCTGACGGAACAAATCATCATTTTTCCCATATCCAGCTGGTTTTTCATTACACTCTCATCCAACGAGATTTCTTTTGCCTCTAGTCCCAGTTGTCTTGCCCCATCCGTCATAAGGCTCCAAGCAGTTCCGGTTCCTTCTACATAAAAATTATTCTCCATCGCAAAATCTGCAACCTTATCCGGAGTCATATCAAAATCTCTGTTTTGTGCCACCAAAACCATAGACAGACAAGTTGGTCCGCATCCTGACAATGCGATATTAAAATCGCCATATTCTTCATACCCCCATTGCTTGTCCCACTGTAAAAAGAGCGGAAATCTTTTTTCTTTCTCTTGCGTTGTAAGCTCTGCTTGTCCGGCAACCGTTTTATCACCATTACGATACTTTGCATAACCCTCCACATACGCCAACATTTCCGGATTATTACATAATGCAGCCAAAAGCTCTATCGGATAATTTTCCCTATTTTCATAGACGTCCTGAAACTCCGGATACTCCCCTGCCAATTTTTCTAATGCATCATATACCTGTGAATCTTCCAGATTTTGAGGCATATGATTCATATAGAACTCCGTGTACACTCTTTCACAGGATACCGTACTAATTGTTTTTATTTTCTCGTTTTTCTCCTCAGCCACTTTAATCTGCCTGTTGTCTGCTTCTTTTACTGCTTCCATCTTTTCTGCATTTTTAAGCATACCAACTAATGCCACTATGATAATAATTCCCACTAGCAATAGCCCCTGTTTTTTTTGCCATCTCTTGCTGACAAGCTTCTTTTGTCCTTTTCGTGTACTTTCATTCATATTGATCACCTCTGGTTTTCTATTTATACCTATATTTTCAGCCCTGACAATCTTTTTCATCCAAAAAAAATGCCTGACCTGTATATAATATACAGATCAGACACATCACTTTGACTGCATTTTTGCATCAAAGTTGAATGATTTAGAAATTTCTACAACATTTGACAACGTATATTTGAAAAATTCTTGGTTTCCAATTACGTCAAAAGAAAAAATCAAATCATCATAGAAAAACTGATACGTTCCATGGATATCTATACTTTCATATAAAATATCGTTTTGGGGTTCAAATGCAATCTGGTCATCCTTAAATCCCAGATAATGCATAAAGTTTTTAAACGGGATGCTGTCCAGACTCATAGGATAAAAATCACTTCGTACATAGATATTAACAATCCTTGATGTTTTTGCATCCATATATGCTACAACAGATACTTCGTCATAATCTACAGATATTTCCCACAATTGTGCCCTGTCATTTTTACTTTCCTGATTGAAAAGCTTCAGAAGATTCAAACCAGAAAGATTCCCCTGTCCTCGCATTTCAAAGAATGGAACGGCATTTAACTCCTGTAATTCTGCTATTTGTACAGAGAGCTTATTCAGAAGCTCACTTTCCCAATGCGGATCAATGTCTTTCTCCTGCACTACAATTTGAATGCCTCTGCCTTGATGCGACTCTACAAACAGCAACATGGTATCAATCAAGTCTTTTATCAAATATCCTTCTTTCTGAGAGTTGGTTTCTTCCAAATTCTGTACATCCCATTGTGCGGTATACGATTCCATATGAACTTCCCCCAGATCATTTCTATTTTGATAAGTAAGCAGCAAATAAGGTAAGACCACAATTGCAAGAAGCACAAAAACTAAAAGAGGCACTTTCATAATTTTCAAACAGTTACGCATCTATCCCGCCGCCTTTCATTTGTACTGTGACAGTCGTTCCACGCCCCGGCTTACTCACAAAATCAACGGAAAATTCATGGAGAGACAATATTTCATCACAAATCGCCAGACCAAGACCGACACCGCCCTGTTTGCGGGAACGAGATTTATCTGCCATATAAAAAGCTTCCTTAATTTTCCCAAGCTCCTCCTCGTTCATACCCCGTCCATTATCCGCTATATGAACAACATAATAATCTTTTTTCCAACAACCTCTCACAAGAATTTTTCCTTTTCCGTCAATCGCTTTCCGGGCATTGTCAATCAAATTCAGGAATACATCTTTCATAAGATTAGGCTCCATCGCTACCGTTCCGGAATGGATATCCCATACAATATGGATATCCTCGGATTCCGTCCAAGGTGCAACAGATAATTTCACTTCTTCAAACAATGTCGGAATATCCACATTTTTCAGGAAAATCGTCTGGTTCTTTATAACCATAAGCTCAAGAAGCCTCATCGCCAAAGATTCCAATCGTTTTCCCTCATGAAAAATAAAATCTGCACACATCTGTGTGCGTTCCGGGGAGGATATTTTTCCCCTCAGCATATCAGAATAACCTATGATAGAGGTTAAAGGGGTTTTCAGCTCATGGGCAAACGCTCCCACAAACCGTTCCCTGTTCTTAGCATTCTCCTTAAGTTCCTCAATCTTAGACTCCAAGTCCTCTGCCATCTGATTAAAATTGCAAGACAACATGGTAATCTCATCATTGCCTGAAACCTTGATCCTCTGAAAAAGTTTCCCCTTAGCAATATCCTCTGTTGCCTTTGTCAAGCAGGAAATTCTTCGAAGTGCAAAATAAATGACCGTATAAACCATTATGCCGGATAAAATCAACATTCCACACATCACGGCAAGCAGTAAATTCAGCTGCTGCTTTTGATTGTGATAAAGAAGAGTAATATCTCTTTGACCAGCGATATAATAGATCTGTCTGGCGATTTGCGTTGGAATAATTGTCTGCATCCGGTATTGATTTCCAAAATCAGTAATTACATAACCACGTTTCGTTTCCGTCACATGCTCCAATAGCTCCGGAGAAAGAACTGTATTTTCAATGGAATTATACAACACTTTTTTTTGGTCGTTTAACAGAATAAACTCAAGTTTATTTCCTGATTGAAAAATGTCGATATTTTTTGCTGCCATCAACAGCGATTCCGTAATCGCCTTATTACTGGAATATTGGGTTTTAGAAGTATATTCTTCTATAAATTCTCCATCCAAGGCATATGACACCACTTCATTTTGATTATAAGCCGCTTCACATTCTCGTTTTAACTGTGTGGAAAAACTAGATTGAATCAGAATATATCCTCCCAAGGCAAAACATAGGATACACACAGTCATCGTTGAAAAGAATACTTTCCAAAATAACTTCACAACGTTTCCTCCAATTTATATCCTATCTTATAGACTGGAACAATCACATTCTCCAAACCTACCTTTTTACGCATCCGCTGTACATGGAGGTCAACGGTTCTGGAATCACCATCATAGTAATCTCCCCATACCTTCGTATATAAACTACTCCGATACAATGCCTTGTTCTTGTTGCGCAAAAACAACACCAGCAAATCAAATTCCTTTGCAGTCAGAGCAATCGGCTCATTGTTCTTTGTGACTGTACGGGCGTCCAGGTCAATCTGCAAATCCCGAAAGCAGATTTGCGTTACAGTCTTATTATAACGTCTTAACACCCGCTCAACCCGTGCCAGAAGCTCTGCAATCTCAAAAGGCTTGGTCACGTAGTCCTCCGCACCCAGCTTCAGTCCTTTTACCTTATCCTCAACATTCACTTTTGCAGTCAGGAAAATGGTCGGAATCTCATATGTGTTAATGTATTGGATTAGTTCAAAACCATCCGTTTTCGGCAGCATGACATCCAACAGCACTAAATCAAATAATGGTTGTTCCCCGATAATAGTAGCCGCTTGTTCTCCGTCAAAAGCACAAACGCACTGATATCCTTCATCTGTGAGCGCCATCCGGAGAAGATTGGAAATCGCGGTCTCATCTTCAATAATCAATATTTTAGCCATTACACCATCTCCTTATGTCAACATTTTTTATGCCTAAAAAGTACAGGAACCCTCATTTTCATCTATCACTTTCTGAATCCTGTCATGTACAAGTTCTGCAATCTCTGTTGTCTTCATCTTCTGATAATCTTCATAGTATAAAGGCTCAAGAAAATGGACCTGGACATTTACCGGTTTGATAGAATTTGTATCGAATGGCTTAAATGCATCAATCAAAGCAACCGGTACAATAGGACACTTTGCTTTTGTGGCCGCTTTAAAACTTCCTCCTTTGAATGTCCCTATTCTATTTCCTTGTTTAGAACGCGTACCTTCCGGAAAAATAATATAATTTCTTCCGTTTTTCACTTCATTTGAAACGTCAATAATAACCTGCATTGCCTGCCGTACATCTTCCCTGTCAAGAGTGTATGCTTTCATACAAGCAAAAACCTGTTTAAGAAACTGGATATTTTTTACCTCTTTTTTGGCAACCACGGAAAACGGTCTCGGACAAGCTGCTACAAGCGCCAGAACATCATATAAACCTTGATGATTCGGAAAAAACATAAATCCATTTTCTTTTGGAATATTTTCCTGACCATGGACATCGATATGCACCCTTCCGCCTTTATTTGCCCGATATACAATATAAGAAAGCATTTTGTAATGCTGCTCTTCCGTATATTTGTCTACATGTGCCGCATAATAGCACAGCTTACACCATGCAAACGGTACAAAAATCAGGTTATTCAAAACCATAAATAAAATTCTCTTCATAATCCCATTTCCTCTTTTTGCAAATCATTCTTTTTTATTATAATCTAAATCTTAAACATAGTAAATCTCAAAATTACATATCTGTTCATCCATATCATTCTATATTAAACAGCTAATGCAAACTGCTATAGTCGAATTGATATAAATTTTGTAGTAAATATGTTTTTATTTTGGCATTTCTTTACAAAATGTGGTATGATAATTAATATGGGATGAAATATGTTTTCAAACAACTATAATAAGGTAAAATATATTTCATCTTCTCCAAATGATATATCAATACCTTATGCTTCTTAAAATAAAAAAGAAAGGGGGAAAAGAAAATAAAAAAATATAAGAATGCATTGATATAAAATAATTTTGGAGAAAAATTAACAAAGTTACTCGAAGAAGAGTAAAAGGAGGAAAAAATGACTACGAAAATGTTTAAATCACTTACAGCATTTGGCTTGTCATTAGCTATGGTAGCAGGAAGTGTCCCTGCAATCCCGGCGAATGCGGCAGATGACGTGACTGTTGATATCTTTCCTGTACCACAGGCAATGGAATACATATCATCAGAAGGAATGAAATTTGATGGAACCGTTAACCTTGTTTTTCATGGTGAACAAAAAGACGCAACTACAGGAAAAATAACAGAATTACTGGATGCACAAGGAATTGCATACCAGGAAAGTGAAGAAGTAGATGATTCAATGGCAACATTACTCATCTCATCCGATAAACAGCACTGCGAATACTGCGCAGATGTAGAAGATTCAAAAGCTTTATCAGAAGAACAAGGATATGCTCTGATTGCAAGTGACAACGAAAATGCAAAAGGTAACGTTACAATCGTCGGTGCTGACGAAGACGGTGCATTTTACGGTGTAATGTCATTTACACAGATGCTGGAACAAAAAACAGAGGACGGAAGATTTGCAGAAGTATCTATCTATGATTATCCAAGCATCAAATTACGTGGATATGTAGAAGGATTCTATGGTTATCCATGGTCTTTTGAAGACCGTCTTGGATTATTCTCTGATACAAGTAAATTCAAAATGAATACTTATATTTATGCGCCAAAAGATGACCCTTATCACAAGGATAGATGGCGTGAATTATACCCGGATGACAAGGCAGAAGAATTAAGACAGCTTGCAGAAGAAGCAAAAAAAGATAACGTAAGTTTCTGCTGGAGCGCTCATCCAGGATATGGATGGGATTACTACAGCGATGATGATCATAATGCTTTAATGGCAAAATTTGAACAATTATATAACCTTGGTGTTCGCCAGTTTGGTATTTCTTATGATGATTTGAGCGGTTATACAAACGGTACTCAGCATGCACAGGTAATCAACCGTATCAATGAGGAATTCGTAAAAGTAAAAGGCGACGTAAAACCTCTTATCGTTGTAGCAACCAGATACTGTAACGGTTGGGGACCTAGCATGTCAAGTTATTTCAAACCATTTATGGAAACATTGGATGAAGATGTTGTAGTAATGTGGACAGGCGCCAACACAATGTCTGCTATCACAAAAGACGCATATGAATGGCCAAAACAGCAGACAGGTGTGGACCGTAACCTTGCTGCATGGTGGAACTATCCGGTTAATGACTACTGCGATGGTAAATTATTGATGTCTCCATTGGAAAACCTTGATAATGACGTTGACAACTTAACAGGTTTCTTCTTAAACCCTATGTCACAGGCAGAAGCTTCTAAGGTTGCTATCATCAGCGGTGCTGACTACTCCTGGAACGTTCCTGCATTTGAGAAAATGTCAAGCTGGAAACGTACGATCAAAGAATTAGTTCCGGATGCGAATGAAGAATTCGAGCGTTTTGCAGATAACCTTTCTTTCCTAAAAGATGGTTTTGAATTCGATGAATCCAGATATCTTGTAGATAAGATCGAAGCTTTAAATGAAGCTTTAAGAACTGGTGCGGACGTTACTGCTCCTGCAAATGCTTTAAAAGCTGAATTCGAACTTATGAAAAGCGATGTTGTTACATTAAGAACTATCGAAAATGCAGAAATGTTAGAAGAAATCAGCATTTTCCTTGATGCATATGATGTTTTGGCAGACGCTGGTATCGCAAGTATGGAAGCCTTTGTATCAGCTCAGAATGGTAATATTGAAACAACATTAGCTAAAATTGATTTATTACAGGCAAAGCTTAGAGAAACAGAAAACTTCAAGATTACCAGCTTAGAAGGAAACGGAACAAAAGAAAACGTTGTAAATGTTGGTGAGAAAAGAATCAAAACTTTAATCCGTGATTCTGCAGATCAGATCAAAGCAGTATTGACGAAAGAAATCACCAGTGCAATCGAACTTAAGACATTCTCTTCTGATGAAGCAGCAGATGGTCTTGAAATCATGGTAGATGGCGGAAACTATGTAATATCAGATTTAGACGTAGAACTCGAAGCGAACGGATACGTTGGATTCAATCTTCCAAACGCAATGAAATTATCTGAGATCAGATTAGATTCCGACCAAAATGATGCATTGGAAATTCAGTATTCATTAAATGGAATCAACTGGACAACTTTGGAAGGAAATGACCCAATTGGCGCAGCTTACGTAAGAGTTGTAAACAAAGGTGATGAAACTGTAACTGTTCATGTAAATGAATTAAGAGCAATCATCGTATACAGTTTAGGTGAAGTAACTGCTACAACAGATTTAGGAACTTATGGAAGTAACTATATCAGATATGCAGTAGATGGAAATATGCGTACAAAATTCTACTCCAGTGCAGGTTCTACAATAGGAAGCTATGTACGTGTAGATTTAGGAAAAGCAATTCCATTATATGATTTGACTATTTATTATGCACCAAATCCAAAGGGTATCCAGGAAGGTGTAGACGGTTTCAAGAAAACAAAACTCGAAGTTTCTACAGATGCCGTAACATGGACGCAGATTGGTGATATCATCAATTACCTTGATTACACAATCGAAACAAAAGATGGTGTAAATGTTGCTACTGTACAATACAATGCAGAAGGTGAAATGGCTCGTTACATCAGATTCTCTGCCGCAGAAGCTTATGATAACTGGGTACAGGTTTATGAAGTAGAATATAATAAAACTGTTTCCAATATCGGTGATGCTACAGTAAACTTAGTAGATGCTAACTTTGATATTGCAAATGCAGAGAAGTTATACGATGGTGACTTATCAACAGCAGTTGAAGTAGCACAGCCTAACGATGGCGACTATTTCACATATAAGACAACAACGATCACAGATATCGACACTCTTCTGATTGTACAGGATCCGGAATCTATCTCTAACGCTGTAGTAAGTGTAAAAACAGCTAATGAAAGATCTGATGAGTGGAAAGAAATCGGTGTTCTTGACAAACAGGTTAATGAATTGAAGGTAAATGATACTGTTACAGAGATTAAATTTGCACTTAAATCTGGAAATCCTGTGAAAATTTACGAAGTCATTGCTTTAGCACCTTCAGCAGAAACAGACAAATCTGACCTTGCTTCTTTGATTGACTATGCAAAATCTCAGATGGCAAATGATGATTATACAACAGTAATACCGGCTGTAAGAACTGCATTTGAGGCGGCTCTTGCTGCTGCAGAAGCAGTAAATGAAAGTGCATCTTCAACTCAGTCTAAAATTGATGCAGCATATGATGAACTTCTTAGTAAAGTACATCTTTTGAGCTTCATCGGCGGTGATACTTCAGAACTTAAAACAAAATATGACGTATTAAACGGATATGATTTGGATGCCTTCACAGAAGAAAGTGCAGAAGTATTAGCAAATGCATTAGCAAAAGCAAAAGAAGTACTTGATTTGGGAGAAAATGCTCTTGCAGGAGATATTGCAGATGCTCTTAAAGCTTTGACAGACGCTGAAGAAGGTCTTGTACGTCTTCCAGTTAATACAGATAAATTAGAAGCACTGGTTGCTGAAGGTAATGGTTATGCAGCACAAACAGATAAATATATCTCTTTAGCAGACCTTAACGCAGCACTTGAAGGTGCAAATGCAGTATTAGCATTACCTGATTCAGAACTTACTCAGCAAAAAGTAGATGATGCTTATATCTTATTACGTCAGGCTATCTTCGGATTGAGAGAAAAACCAAATAAAGATGCTCTGAAAGATCTTATTAAAAATGTTAAGGCTCTCGATCTTAACAATTACACTGCAGAAACAGCAAGTGCAGTAAAAGCAGCTCTTGCTTATGCAGCTGATGTATTCGAAGATGAGAATGCAAATCAAGATCGCGTAGACGCAGCAGTAGAAGCATTAAACAATGCAGTAAACAAACTGGAAGCTACTTCACAAAAACCAGCTGATGAAACTGATAACAAAGTAGCATCTACTGATAATAGCAATACTGATAAGAACAATAAAGTTGCAGGCACAACCACAAACAAAAATACAACAAACAAAACAGTAAAAACTGGTGATTCTACACCATTTGGACTGTGGGGTATGATGATGGCACTTGCAGCTGCTGGTATCACAGTATTCACAAAAAAAAGACGTCAGGATTAATACAACTTTTCGGTGATAAATTTCACTTATTAGGAAAGTAGAAACTTTCCTATATCATAAAAAGCAGGCGGTTCCACACTGATATGGAATCGCCCGTTTTTTAGCGTTCTAAATTCATATTTTAAATTTATATCTATTCTAATAAAAGAATTTCTTCTTCCGGTATCTCTAAGTACTTCGGCATTCCCTTTTCCTTGATTATTTTCATCTTTTCTTTCTGTACATACCAATAGATTTCTTTTTCTCCATCTGTCCGAATAAAAAATTTATGTTCAAATGGAAGTCCCGTAATCTCATATTGCCTAATCGGAATCGCATTTTGTTTTGGCATCTCCCATACAGGAATAAATTCATGGGCGCGAATTCCAATATAAGAAATGTCATCGTTAACTTTTTCTTTTGTATGTATCTTCAGATTCCAATCTTTTGCCAGGATTTGATAATCAGAAATCTTATGTATCCTGGAAATATTTTTACATCCGGTTAATTTTGCCGCTTCTTTCTTTCTCGGATTTTTAAAGATTTCTTTCGTATTTCCCTGACAAATACTTTTCCCATGATCCAATACAAGAATTTCTTCACTGAACTGATAAATCTCATCCCGATTATGTGATACGAGAAGCACAGTTCCCTCATAATCCTCCAAAAATTGCATCAATTCTTTAAATAGCTGGTCTTTTAAAAACATATCCATTGCAGAAAATGGTTCATCCAGCAGAATAATATTCGGCTCATAAGCCATAATCCTTGCCAATGCCACTCTTTGCTGCTCTCCACCGGAAAGCTCGTGAGGATAACGTTTTTCCAGACCTTCTAATCTGAATTTTCGTATCATTTTTTCAGCCTTTTGCATTTTTTCTTCTTTTCCACAAGTCAATCCGCATAAAATATTTTTTTCCACAGTCATGTTGGGGAAAAGTGCATAATTCTGAAACATATAACCTACATTTCTTTTCTGTGTTCTTTCATTTATTTTACGTTTACTATCGAAAACTATTTTCCCATTGATCACAATATTTCCTTCATCCGGATTCACAATTCCCGCAATACTTTTTAATGTCATACTCTTTCCGCATCCGGAAGCGCCAAGAATCCCAATTCTTTTTGCGCTGCTTTTCATCAATACATCAAGTGAAAAATCCTGCATTTTCTTTTTTATTACAAATTCTACTGACATCGTTCTTCCCTTTATTAAAAATAATATATATTACCATTTTTCATAATTAGAATTTTTTCCGGAAAACAGATTCATAAGTACAATAAGTACAAAAGCTATAAATATAACAATAATTACCCAGATACCTGCCGCCAGATAGTCGCCATCCTGAATAACCATTGCAATCTTTTGTGAAATCGTTCCCGTTTTTCCCGGAATATTTCCCGCAAGCATAGCGGTTGCGCCATATTCTCCGAGTGCTCTTGCAAATGTAAGTACCGTTCCCGCAAGAAGCCCTGGCTTTGCATTTGGTACTACGATTTTCCAAAAAATCAAAAAATCAGACATACCAAGCGTCTCCCCTGCATAAATCAAGTTTACATCGATCTGCTCAAAAGCCGCTCTCGCATTCCGATACATTAATGGAAAAGAAATAACAGTAGCTGCTATGACACATCCGAGCCAGGTTTGTATCACTTTTAAATCAAACTGTTCATATAAAAATATACCAAGCGGACGTCTTCTGCTAAACAATAATAAAAGAAAGAAACCTGCTGCTGTGGGCGGTAATACCATCGGGAGTGTTAAAATCCCATCTAACACTGCTTTTATTCCTGGTTTTGTTTTCATTATCTTCCTTGCTGCATAGATACCCAGAAAAAATGAAATGGTTGTCGCAAAAATTCCTGTTTTTAATGAAATATATAAAGGGCTAAAATCCAGATTTTTTATAATTTCAATCATATTTTTCCTTTTGTAGAGTGATTACTCTTCATAAAGTTTGTCGTTAATGTTCATCATTCTATATTTGTATCAAAATAATATTGCTCAAATACTTTCTTTGCTTCCTCTGATAATATAAATTCATAAAATTTTTCAGAAGCTTTCTTTTTTGCTTCGTCTGCCTCTTCATTTTCCACAAGGCAAATTGGATAAGTTACATTTCCTGTGAGGTCATGGCTTACCATTTCCAAAATCTCAAGTCTATCTTCATATTCATATAGATCCGAATAATAAATTGTTCCCACTTCACAAGAACCCTCTGCCACTGCCAGAAGCACTTTGCTTACATTATCCTGCTCACTGATTTCTGTGATCCTAAGCTTCTCACTAATTGCTTTTGTAGTTATTTTAGAAGCATCTTCTACCTTTTCCAATTTTCCAATATTTATCAAAGCTTCCCTTGTATATTTTCCAACAGGTACATTTGCGCCTGCTAGCGCAATACTTTCTGCTTTTTCTATATCAGAAAGGCCTGTTACTTTCGTATTACTATTCTTTAAAGTAACAACAACAACCTGATTATTCAGAACATCCCTTCTCGTTCCTTCTTTTATAAGATGCTCTTCTTCTAATTCATTCATTTGGTTCTGCGCTGCAGAAAAGAAAATATCACATGAAGCGCCTTCCTTAATCTGTGTCAGAAGCGTAGCAGAACTGTCTGCATTTAAATTAATTTTAATATCGGGATTCTCTTCATTAAATTTTTCTGTCAAATCCATGATAACATTATCAAGGCTTGCTGCAAGAAATACATTTATTTCTGTCTTTTTATACTCTTCACGTTTGATGCAGCCGACAAAACCAACTGTGATCAACACAATCACTGCTATATACCATACAGTATTTTTATTTAACCACTTCAAATGCGTCACCTTCTTTTATTCTGCCGCCGCGAATAACTTTACAGAATACACCTTCCCTTGGCATAATGCAGTCACCCATTTTTTTGAAAATCTCACAACCATTGTGACATTCCTTCCCTATTTGTGTCAATTCCAAAATAACATCATTGCATTGAAATTTCGTACCAACCGGAAATTTTTTTAAATCATATCCTTCAATCAAAAGATTTTCACCAAAGGCACCTTTTTTCACATTTGCACCTTTTTTATTAAATTCCTCCACTTTTTCAAAGGATAAAAGACTTACCTGACGATGCCATTTGCCCGCATGAGCATCCTGTTCAATTCCAAAATCCTCTATTACATTTGCCGCATGCACATTTATTTTTTGCGTACCCTTTTCTCTGCTGATACAAACTGCCTTTACCATTCCCATTGTTTTATTTTCCTTTTAATCTTTTCAATCTCAATCTAAATTTTACCAAAACTACAATTTGGATAATGACAAACTGAACAATTTAGACAAAGACCGCCATGCCCCATTTTTGCAAGTTCCTTTTTAGATACCTTTACATTTGCAAGCACCCTTGGAAGAATCAAATCAAAAATCGTAGCCTTCGCATACATCACACATCCTGGAAGTCCCATAACCGGTGTTTCATCTTCAAAATAACCAAGCAAGAACATCGCACCCGGAAGTACCGGTGCACCATAAGAAATAATATTTGCACCACTTTCTCTAATGGCTCCCGGCGTCATATCATCCGGGTCTACACTCATACCACCCGTACAAAGAATCAAATCCACCTTTGCATCTTTTAATTTCCAAATCGCATCTATAATTTTTTCTTTTTCATCCGGTACAGTAATATGCCCTTTTACCTCTACATTAAAATTCTTTAACTTATCCTTTATAACCGGTGTAAACGTATCCTCAATCCTTTTGTGATACACCTCATTCCCCGTCGTCACAATTCCAGCCGTTCTTCTTTGAAACGGAATCACCCGCAAAAGAGGTTGATCTCCACCAATCCTCTTCACCACTTCCATTTTATTCTTTTCAATCACAAGCGGAATAATCCTCGTTCCTGCAAGCTTATCCCCACTCTTCACAAACTGATTCGTATGACGCGTCGCAATCATCATATCCTCAAGTTCATTAACACATTCAAGCCTCTCTACATCCACTTGAAATAAACCATCTATATCCGAAATTATTTCTATCTTCCCCTCTTTTACATCCGATAACGACATATGATCATTTTTACAAACACCCGCAAGAATCCCAGCCGCCTCATTCTCATGAAGTATATTTTCATCCCTCTCCCATACATAAAGATGATCCTTGACAATTGACAACAACTTCGGTATATCATCCGCAGTGACTATATGCCCCTTACTAAAAGCAGTATCCTTTATTTCATCCTTTATAATCATTGTAATATCATGGCAAATCACATGACCTACAGCATTAATTGTTTGAATCTTTTTCATATTATTCATCTCCCTGCGATATTTACCGTCAGAGGGTTTTTAAAAACCCTCTGACGGTAAATATCGCTTTTAAACAATTCTGACTTCTTTTTTACTTTTATTTTCGACTGCATTCGCTTGCAGTTCCAACCATAATTTCGAGTCCATGTTGAAGTTCTGGTAAGATATATTCCAAACTTTCTCTAACAGCTTTTGGACTTCCTGGCAAATTTATAATTAATGTCTTGCCACGGATGACGGATTTGGCACGGCTTAGCATAGCCCGTTTTGTGATTTGCATACTATGCATACGAATTGCTTCTGCAATGCCGGGGGCATCTTTTTCCATAATGTCAGCAGTTGCTTCCGGGGTACAGTCACGTTCGGAAAATCCTGTTCCACCGGTTGTTAATATCAAATTTATATCACCTTTATCTGCAATTTCCCTCAATTTTTCGGATATACTAGTTCTATCATCCGGTAAAATATATGTCTCAATGATTTCATATCCGTAATTTTTTAACATATCACAGATAATAGGTCCGCTTTCATCTTTTCTTTTTCCTTGATAACCGGAATCACTTATGGTTATGATTGCTGCTTTCATTTCAATACTTATCCTCCAATTTGCGACATGCTTTTTGCTTCAATTGACCCAGCCCCGCAATTTTTTTGAAAAATATGTTCTTTTGGCTTTTCTTGTATAATTTCTGAAAAATAATCTGTTAATTCATTTTTTGAAATTCCATCTCTTATAAGCTGTCTGATGTCATATGTTTTAGATGACTGCAAACAAAGTCTTAGTTGTCCATCGCATGTAATACGAATCCGATTGCAGCTGTCACAAAATTTATGACTAAGTGCACTTATGAATCCTATTTTTCCTTTTAAATATTTAAACTGATAATAGATACCTGGGCCATGTCCATAGATATGTTTATCTATATCTATTTTTTGATAAGATCCATATATCTTTTCCAACAATTCTAAAACTTGTTCTTGAAAAATACCTTCTTCATTCATATTTTCAAGGGGCATACGTTCAATGAATCTTACATATAAATCTTCATTTTTTGCAAATAATGATACATTTCTTGCATCCTCTTTCCAGTTGTCTTGCTGTAAAACACAATTTAATTTTATTTTAGTACTTTTTTGTTTCTTTTTTATCTGTTCTAATGTAATATAAATGCCCGATAATACATCTTTTAAATTTCCGGTTCTTGTTATCTTATGAAACTTTTGTTCATTTAAAGTATCAAGACTAATATTTATACTGTCTATAGATGTTTCCAATAATTTTTCTATATGATTTTCAATTAAGGATCCATTTGTTGTTAATGAAATTGTTTCTATTCCGTTTATTTCTTTTAATGTTTGTATCAAAAATGAAGCATTTTTTCTTACCAAAGGTTCTCCTCCAGTAATTCTTAAGTGTTTCAATCCAAGTGGTACCAAAGCTTCACATATAAATTTTATTTCTTCAAAAGTAAGTATTTCTTCATGTCTTTTTAATTCAACACCTTCTTGTGGCATACAATATACACACCGATAATTGCATTTATCAGTAATAGAAATACGCAAATAGTCAATTGTCCTTCCATAAGTGTCTTTCATAAATATCACCTTAAAAAATGTCCGCTCTTCCCGCCTTTTTTTTCTTCCAGACGAATTTCACCTATTTCCATTCGTTTATCAATGGCTTTACACATATCATAAATGGTTAAAAGTGCAATGGATACACCTGTCAAAGCTTCCATTTCTACACCCGTTTTTCCTTCTGTTTTTAAAGTACAAAACGCAGCTATTTCCAATTTTTCTTCTAATATTTCAAAATCAATGACACATTTTTGAATGAGAATTGTATGGCACATCGGAATCAATTCAGAAGTCTTTTTGATACCCATGATGCCTGCAATCCTTGCCACACCAAGCACGTCTCCTTTTTTTGAAGTACCTGTTTTAATTGCTTCCATGACTTCTTTGCTTACTTTTATCTTTCCGGATGCAGTCGCTTCTCTAAATGTAATCTGTTTTTCTGATACATCTACCATGATGGCTTTTCCTTGCTGATCAAAATGTGTAAATTTTTCTTCCATGCCCATTCTCCTAAAATCAATACAAAATTCGTCAAACCCAGCAAAAGACCGTCTAAAAACGGTCTTCTGCTACAGATGTTATAATTTTATATTTTATTATCTTCCTCGGAGTCACTTTCTTCCGATTCTACTTCTCTTACCTTTGCGATACTTGCTATAATTACATCCTCATTCAAATTAATCAGCTTCACACCCGAAGTAACTCTTCCAAGTACCGAAATTCCCTGGCATTCCATACGAATAATGATTCCCTCCGTATTAATGATCATGACTTCATTATCCTCATTTACAGCCTTTACTCCGACTACATTTCCAGTCTTCTCAGTAATCTTATAGCATTTTACACCTTTACCGCCACGATTCTGACTGCTAAACTCTGATATTTCAGTACGTTTACCCATACCTTTTTCTGAAGCAATCAATAAATATTTACCCTGACAATCAAGCTGCATTCCAATCACTTCATCACGATCACTCAGATTCATACCACGCACACCCATAGAAGTTCTTCCCGTAGAACGTACATCCTTTTCATGGAAACGGATACACTGACCATACTTCGTCACCATAAGAACATCTTTCTGATTATCTGTTACTTTTACTTCGATAAGCTCATCATCCTCACGAAGCGTAATCGCCGCAAGTCCGGTCTTCCTTACATTTGCATAATCCTGAATCGGAGTCTTCTTAACAAGTCCCCTCTTCGTTGCCATAAATAAATATTTGCCTTGCTCATATTTTTCGATTGGAATTACTGCCGTAATCTTTTCCTCTGGCTGAAGCTGCAGTAAATTAATAATCGCAGTTCCTCTTGCAGTTCTTCCTGCTTCCGGAATCTCATATCCCTTCAAACGATATACACGGCCGGTACTTGTAAAGAACATAATATAATGATGCGTAGAAGTCATAAATAATTCTTCCACATAATCATCTTCAATTGTCTGCATACCTTTAATACCTTTACCGCCACGATTCTGGCTCTTGAAAGTATCAACTGTCATACGTTTTATATAGCCAAGTTTTGTCATCGTAATTACAATATTCTCTCTTGGAATTAAATCTTCCATGGAAATATCAAACTCGTCAAATCCTATTGCCGTTCTTCTCTCATCACCATATTTATCACGGATAATGATAATTTCTTTTCTAATAACACCAAGCAAAAGCTTTCTGTCCGCAAGAATCGCCTTCAACTCATCAATACGTTTCATTAATTCTTCATACTCTTTTTCCAGCTTTTCTCTTTCCAAACCAGTCAAAGCACGAAGTCTCATATCCACGATTGCCTGAGACTGCACATCAGATAAAGCAAATCGCTCCATCAATTCTGCTTTTGCAATCTGAACAGTTTTAGAACCACGGATAATCTTAATCACTTCATCAATATTATCAAGCGCAATCAATAATCCTTTTAAAATATGGGCACGTTCTTCTGCTTTATTTAACTCATATTCTGTTCTTCTTCTTACAACTTCTTCCTGATGCTTTAGATAATATCCAAGCATATCTAAAATATTCATAACCTTTGGCTGATTGTTTACCAGCGCAAGCATAATCACACCAAAAGTATCCTGAAGCTGTGTATGTTTATATAATTGATTCAAAATAACATTTGCATTGACATCACGGCGAAGTTCAATACAGATTCTCATACCCTCACGATTTGACTGATCACTTAAATCTGTAATTCCTTCAATTTTTTTGTCACGTACAAGCTCTGCAATCTTTTCGATCAATCTTGCCTTATTTACCATATATGGAAGTTCCGTTACGATAATACGGCTCTTTCCGTTCGGCATCGTCTCAATATTTGTAACCGCACGTACGCGGATCTTTCCACGACCGGTACGATAAGCTTCCTCAACTCCGCGTGTACCTAAGATAGTAGCACCCGTCGGAAAATCAGGTCCTTTAATAATCTCAAGAATCTCTTCAATTGTTGTCTCTTCTTTATCTTCAATCTGATTATCAATGATTTTTACTACTGCATTGATGACCTCCTTTAAGTTATGCGGAGGAATATTTGTTGCCATACCTACCGCAATACCGGAAGTTCCATTCACCAAAAGATTCGGAAATCTCGCCGGTAATACTACAGGCTCCTTTTCCGTTTCATCAAAGTTTGGCGTAAAATCAACTGTATTTTTATTAATATCCGCAGTAAGTTCCATAGAAATCTTACTCAAACGGGCCTCTGTATAACGCATCGCAGCGGCGCCATCACCATCTACAGAACCAAAATTCCCATGGCCATCAACCAAAGGATATCTGGTAGACCATTCCTGCGCCATATTAACAAGCGCACCATAGATAGAACTGTCACCATGAGGATGATATTTACCCATGGTATCACCAACGATACGGGCGCATTTTCGATGCGGCTTATCCGGACCATTGTTAAGTTCGATCATTGAATATAAAATTCTTCTCTGTACCGGTTTTAAACCATCTCTTACATCAGGAAGCGCACGGGAAGCAATAACGCTCATAGCGTAATCGATGTAAGATTTTTCCATTGTTTTCTGCAAATCCACCTCATGGACTTTGTCAAAAATATTATCTTCCATTCTCTAACCTCTTCTCTCCCTGATTAAATATCCAGATTCTGTACGTATTTCGCATTTTCTTCAATAAATTCACGTCTTGGCTCTACTTTATCTCCCATAAGCGTCGTAAATGTAAGATCAAGTTCCGAAGAACTGTCTCCATCCATCGTCACTCTTAATAAAACTCTATGTTCCGGATCCATCGTAGTTTCCCAAAGCTGATCTGCATCCATCTCTCCAAGACCTTTATAACGCTGGATCTTATTATTCGTATCACGACCAACTTCCGAAAGTATCTCATCTAACTCCGCATCACTGTACGCATACCATACTTTTTTATTTTTCTCCAGCTTATAAAGCGGCGGCTGTGCAAGATATACATATCCCTGTTTGATAAGCTCCGGCATAAAACGATATAAAAATGTCAATAATAATGTACTAATATGAGCACCATCTACATCGGCATCCGTCATAATAATAATCTTATGATATCTTAATTTTGAAATATCAAAATCTTCATGAATACCGGTACCAAATGCAGTAATCATTGCCTTAATCTCATTATTTGCATAAATTTTATCCAATCTTGCCTTCTCCACATTTAATATTTTCCCACGAAGCGGTAAAATTGCCTGTGTTGCACGATCTCTCGCCGTCTTTGCAGATCCCCCTGCAGAGTCACCCTCAACAATATAAATCTCACAATTTTTTGGATCCTTATCCGAGCAATCTGCAAGCTTGCCCGGAAGCGACATTCCTTCCAAAGCAGATTTTCTTCTTGTCAGATCCCTTGCTTTTCTTGCAGCCTCCCTTGCTCTTTGCGCCATTACCGATTTCTCAACTGTAATCTTTGCAATTTGCGGATTTTGTTCCAGAAAAATTTCAAGCTGACTGCTGACAACATTATCAACAGCACCCCTTGCTTCACTATTACCAAGTTTTTGTTTTGTCTGACCTTCAAACTGAGGTTCCTCAATTTTTACACTGATGATCGCAGTCAGACCTTCTCTAATATCTTCGCCGCTCAAATTCGGCTCATTTTCCTTTAATAATTTATTTTTTCTTGCATAATCATTAAATGTTTTTGTAAGTGCATTACGAAAACCTACGATATGAGTTCCACCTTCCGGTGTCGCAATATTATTCACAAACCCATATGTATTATCTGTATACGAATCATTATGCTGCATTGCTACTTCTACAAGTACATTATCTTTATTCCCCTCACAATAAATAATCTGGTCATAAAGCGCATTTGTACTTTTGTTCAAATACTGTACAAATTCTTTTATTCCACCTTCATAATGGAATAACTTTTCTTTTGGCTCCTCTTCTCTTTCATCGCGGAAAATAATTTTAAGTCCTTTTGTAAGAAATGCAGTTTCTCTCAAACGATGTTTTAAAGTTCCGTAATCGAATACCGTCTCCTCAAAAATCTCTCCATCCGGGAAAAACGTGACTCTCGTTCCGGATTCCTCTACAGGACACTCTCCGGTTATCTCCAAATCTTTCATAATTTTCCCACGCTCGTAACGCTGATGATAAACTTTTCCCTCTCGCTTAATCTCTACTTCCAGCCATACGGATAGCGCATTTACGACAGAAGCGCCTACACCATGAAGACCGCCAGATACTTTATATCCGCCGCCGCCAAATTTTCCTCCCGCATGAAGAACAGTAAATACTGCTTCTACTGCGGGACGGCCCGTCTTATGATTAATTCCAACCGGAATTCCACGGCCATTATCTATGACAGTCAAAGAACCATCTTTATTAATTGTAATATTCACAGTATCACAATAACCGGCAAGAGCCTCATCCACCGCATTATCCACAATTTCATACACCAGATGATGAAGACCTCTTATAGATGTACTTCCAATATACATTCCCGGTCTTTTTCTGACTGCTTCCAAACCTTCCAATATCTGAATTTGATCTGCACCATATTCTGTACCTGCTGTCCCCATACTTTTCCTCCTAATTTTCCTTTACAATCTGTCCTTCTTTTATTTGAAAAACTTTATTAATTGAAAAATTTTTACTTACAAATTCGTCAAGTCCTGTACATGTCACTAATGTTTGAATGTCATGAATACTTTCTAACAAATAGTTTTGCCTGTTTTTATCAAGTTCAGACAACACATCATCCAGTAATAATATCGGTGTATCTTTAATAACTGATTTTATCAACTCTATCTCTGATAATTTCAAAGAAAGTGCTGCCGTTCTTTGTTGTCCCTGAGAACCAAATTTTCTGATATCTAAGCCATTTGCCAAAAAACAAATATCATCTTTATGAGGACCGGATGTGGTACTTTTCATTTTTAAATCCCTTTCCCTATTCCGGAAAATAACTTCCTCAAACTCAAATTCTCTTACATTTGGTTCATACATAAGATTTATTTCTTCTTTATTTCCTGTAAGTTTAAAATGAATCTCTTTTATAATTTCATTTATTTCATAAACAAATTTATTTCTTCTGTCTATTATTTTATTCCCATATACAGCAAGCTGCTTATCCCATACATCAAGCGTATCTTTTAACCCACTATTGAAAACAATATCCTTTAATAAACGATTTCTCTGATTCAACACACGATTATAATTAGATAAATCACTCAGATATAATTTATCAATCTGCGAAAGCTCCAGATCCATGAACCTCCTTCGTTCAGAAGGCCCATTTTTAATAATATTCAAATCTTCCGGTGAGAAAAATACAAGATGTACAATTCCAAAAAGTTCACTTGCTTTTTTGATTGGAATCTTATTAATTGCAATTCCTTTTGGACTATTTTTCTTTAGATGCATATCAATTTGAAAAGGAACGCCTCTTTTATCAACAATTGCTTCAATATGGGCTTCCTCCCTCTCAAATTGTATCATATCACGGTCTTTCGTACCACGATGTGACTTAGTGGTACCAGAAAGATAAACTGCCTCAAGTATATTCGTCTTCCCTTGTGCATTATCTCCGTAAAATATATTGGTTGCATGATTAAAGTCTATTTTAAGCAAATCATAATTTCTGAAGTTCTTTAACTTTAAAGATTTAATAATCATACCACACCATCTTACTTATCCTTTAAATTCTTTGATTTTTATTTCATTCTCTTCAAAAGAAACAATATCTCCATCATATAATTTCTTTCCGCGTCTTGTCTCAATCTCTCCATTTACCTTCACAAGACCATCTGTGATCACTATCTTAGCCTCTACGCCAGACTCCACCAGACCGGCAGCTTTTAATACCTGACCAAGTTTTATATGATCTTTTTTTAAATTTATAATTTTTGTCATGATCTATCTCCTAAACTGCTGCGTTAAAGTTAACAGGAAGAATCAGATAAATATAACTTTCTGTCTCATCCTTAATAAAACATGGCGCCTTTGGATTCATAAGGAATAATGTTATCTCCTCGTTATCTATAACACGAAGTGCATCGATCAAAAATTTCGGATTAAATCCAATCAATAAATCTTTTCCTTCTTTCTCGATGAAAATCTCTTCATCCATCGTACCAATCGAAGATTTAATCTTTAATTCCATCGCATCATCTAAGATATTAATGATGATTGGTTTCTTATCTCCTTCTTTCACAAGAAGTGTAGCTCTGTCAATACAGTTCAAAAATTCTTTTTTATTAATTTTCAATTTTGTCTCATAATCATTAGACAACATTTGGTCGATTCTAAAATATTCTCCTTCAATCAGACGTGAAACAACTACTGTCTGATCAAACTCAAATACAATATGATTATTTGTAAAATAAATTTTTACTTCTGCTTCTGTCTCTCCAGATAAAATCTTACTGATCTCAATCAAAGTCTTTCCTGGAACGACAACCTTTTTACTCTCGTAAGTATCTTTCAATTCAATCTTACGGATGGAAATACGATGTCCATCTAATGACACTACTTTTAACATATCATTGTTAATCTCAAATAATTCACCTGTCATTAATTTATTGCTGTCATTGTCTGCAATAGAAAAAATAGTCTGTCTAATTACTTCTTTTAACGTAAATTGAGAGATTACAACAGGGTCATTTTTTTCAATATATGGAAGATAAGAAAAATCTTCTCCTGGTTTACCTGAAAGGTTAAACACAGCTTTCTCACATGTGATAGTCGTTTGATAATTGTCTGATGTCTCGATTGTAATCTCATTATCAGGAAGTTTACGTACAATATCAGAGAATAATCTTGCGTCAATCGCAATCATTCCATTCTTTACAATATTACCTTCAATAGTTGTCTCGATACCAAGTTCCATATCGTTTGCTGTTAACTTAATAATGTTTGTCGTAGCATCAATTAAAATACATTCCAGGATAGGCATCGTTGTTTTAGAAGGAACGGCTTTTGATACGATACTGACTCCTTTTGCAAGATTTGATTTTGTACAAATGATTTTCATTGTGTATAACTCCCTTCGACTGCTTTTTTATATATAAATAATTAAAATAATCCGTCTTATTAGTAGTAGGGGCTGTGGATATGTTGATAAGTACTTTAAGCCCTTGAAAATAAAGGATTTTTTAAACGGAAAACCCTGTGGAAAACCAAGGTAAAACCATGGGATAAAATTTGGATAAAAATCGGCGTATTTTTGTGAAAAAAGTTATCCATATATTATCCAAAACTTTTCTACATAAAAAGTAAGGTTATCAACAAGTTGTCCCATAGTTATCCACACTTTTTAAACAGGATTGATTTTCTTTTTAATAATGTTGATAGTATTTTTTAAGGTTTCGTTTGTTTTTAACTCATCTGTAATTTTATCTACACCATAACTGATTGTAGAATGATCTTTTCCTCCAAGGATAATCCCAATAGATTTTAAAGGAGTATCGGTAAGATTTCTCATAAGATACATGGAAATCTGTCTTGGAGTGGCAATATCAGAGCTTCTTTTGCTGCTTTTTAAATCCTGAATCGTAATATCAAAGTGTTCAGATACAATATCAAGGATCAATTCAGGTGTAATCTGACGATTTTTATCAGGCGATACGATATCTTTTAAAGCTTCTGCAGCAAGATTAATATCGATTTCCTGATTTTTATTTAATTTATAAAGCGCGATCAGCTTATTAAGAGAACCCTCAAGTTCACGGATATTTGATTTTACATTAGAAGCAATATAAGTGATAACGTCCTTTGGAATATTGTATCTTTGTAATTCATCAATCTCTATTTTCTTTAAAAGAATAGCCATTCTTGTCTCATAATCAGGAGACTGGATATCTGCGATCAATCCCCATTCAAAACGGGTACGAAGTCTGGCCTCGAGGGTCTCGATATCTTTTGGTGGTTTATCACTGGAGATAATGATTTGTTTTCCGGATACATGAAGATGATTGAAAGTATGGAAAAATTCTTCCTGTGTACTTTCCTTTCCTATAATAAACTGAATATCATCTATTAAAAGTACATCATTGCTTCTATATTTTTCACGAAATGCATTAATAGCAGATTCATTGCCGGTTCTACCGCTTTTTAAAGCGTCGATCAATTCATTGGTAAATGTTTCACTTGTGACGTATAATACTTTTTTATTAGGGTCTTTTTCCAATACAAAATGAGCAATAGAATGCATCAAGTGAGTTTTCCCAAGTCCAACGCCTCCGTAAAGGAAAAGGGGATTATAGACTTTTCCCGGTGATTCGGCTACTGCCAAAGATGCAGCATGAGCAAAGTTATTATTATTACCTACCACGAATGTATCAAATGTATATTTTGGATTCAAGTTTGCCTTTTCGATGATAGTTTTTCTTCTTCTCTTTACAGATTTTGTTTTTTCTGATTCTTCTGGATGGGTAGGAATATGTAAATCTTCCTGTTCGTCCGGAAGTTCATCTTCAGAAACGAATTCAATTTCATATTCAATACCGGTTACTTCTGCGATACATACTTTTAAAGGAAGTGAATATTTGTATTTTACATGTTCAATACTCCCTTTTAAATTTACAGAAATAAATACAATGTTATCTGTAACATTGTAGATTTTCATTGGAAGAATCCAGGTCGTATAAGAAATATTGGTTAAGCAGTATTCTACTTTTAATTTTTCAATAATTTCAGGCCATTTTTCTTCTACTATATTCATGATTATCTCCTAATTTTATAAAATTCAACAAATTCACAACTCTATTTTACATCAAAAAGAGTGTTTAAGCAATCCAATAAATGTGAATAACTGTTTTAACATTTTCAACATGCCATTTTTAGGCAAAAAACGACTTTATAAAAAGGTTATCAACAAGTTATCAAGCAATAATCCACATTATATCAACAAGTTATCCACAAAATGTTGATAATTTTGAAAATGTGGATAATCTATATGGATAGTGTGGATAAAATTTTAAATGCATTAAATTCCATGTTTTGCTTGACTTACTGGGTTTTTTTGACTATAATCAAAACTGATATTTTACGAAAAAAAATATTAATAAATACTTATATTATATAGGTTTTAATCAAGGAGGTGGATATCAATGAAAATGACATTCCAACCAAAAAAGAGATCTAGAGCAAAAGTTCATGGATTCAGAGCAAGAATGAGCACAGCTGGCGGAAGAAAAGTATTAGCAGCCAGAAGAGCAAAAGGAAGAAAACAATTATCAGCGTAGGCCGCATATATGTGGCCTTTTCTTCTCTCAATAATTAGGAGAAAGAGATGAAATTTTCCGAGTCATTAAAGAAAAATAAAGATTTCCAGATAGTATATAAAGAAGGAAAATCTTATGCAAACCGTAATTTGGTTATGTATATAAGAAGAAATAATACGAATAGAAACAGAATAGGAATTTCTGTCAGTAAAAAAGTAGGAAATAGCGTTGTACGTCACAGGTTGACAAGATTGCTAAGAGAAAGTTATCGATTACAAGAAGACAGATTTCAAGATGGGTTTGATATAGTAATAATAGCCAGAGTGAATGCAAAAGAAAAGTCTTATAAAGAAATAGAAAAATCACTTGTCCATCTTGGAAAACTTCATAATATGATAGATATGCAAATGGAGATATAATTTTGAAAAAGATTTTAATTTCGTGCATCCGGTTTTATCAAAAATATTTATCTGGTTTAAAGACAAGAAACCATTGTATTTATACACCTACCTGTTCAGAATATGGAATTGAAGCAATTGATAAATATGGTGTTATAAAAGGTGGTTTTTTAACTTTATGGAGAATTGTAAGATGTAATCCATTTGCAAAGGGAGGATATGATCCGGTCCCCGAAAAGAAAAAATAATATGGAGGAATGATAATGGAAGGAATTTTATTGACACAGTCCAAAGGATTTATTATTGGACCGATCGCGTGGGTGCTCGGTGAGATAATGAATGCTATTTTTGTTGTGTTAAGTGCGATTGGAATACATAATATTGGTATATGTATTATCCTTTACACCGTAGTTGTTTATATGTTGATGGTTCCATTGACGATAAAGCAGCAAAAATTTCAAAGAATGTCTCAGGTTTATATGCCGGAGATCCAAAAGATTCAAAAGAAATATAAGAATAAAAAAGATCAAGCTTCAATGATGAAGATGCAGGAGGAATCTCAGGCAGTTTACCAGAAATATGGAGTTTCTCCTATGGGGGGATGTGGAACGGCGCTTATTCAGTTCCCATTATTCTTCGCTCTTTATGCAGTTATTCGTAATATTCCAGGATATGTAACACAGATTAAAGAAGCTTATATGCCGATGGCGAAAGCAATATTAGAAACTTCAGGAGCAGAAAAATTTATGACAAATATTGCTTCTGAAAGACATATCCTTGTAGATATTGAAAAATTGGGATTTAATGAGAATTCGATCGTTGATATTCTTTACAAATTTCAGGAAGGAAACTGGGATGCATTAGCTGATAAATTTCCAAATCTTTCCGATCTTGCCGAGAAGACACAGGCAGGAATTTCAAGCCTTAATAGTTTTCTTGGGATAAGTATTTCTGAGACTCCTATGAACATTATTATGACTGGTATCAAGACAGGTGCTATTTTAGCAGTGATCGTTGCTGTTTTGATTCCGATTCTTGCTGGTATTACACAATATATGAGTTTGAAAATGGTTCCGCAGGCAGGAAATAATGATGATAATCCGATGGCAGCTTCTATGAAAACTATGAACGTTATGATGCCGTTGCTTTCGGTATTTATGTGTTTTTCATTCCCTTCCGGTATGGGACTTTACTGGATTGCAAGTGCAGTCGTGCGTACAATTCAGCAAATCGTTATCAATAAGCATTTGAATAAAGTTCCGATTGAAAAATTGGTTGAAAAAAATCAGAAAAAAGCAGCAAAGAAACGTGAGAAAAAGGGTGTAAGTGCAAATGCATTAAATGAGATGGCACAAAGAAATGTAAAAAGCATTCAGGAGCCAAAAGTAAGTATGTCAAATGCTGAAAAAGAAGAAAAATTAAGAAATGCTGCTGAAAAAACAGCAAATGCAAAAAAAGGAAGTCTTGCATCAAAGGCCAATATGGTTAGAAATTTTAATGAGAGTAAATAAGAGGGGGAATTTTCCGTGAAAGAAGTAACAGTATCAGCAAAAACATTGGATGATGCGATTACAGAAGCTTTGATTCAGCTTGGAATTACAAGTGATCAGTTAGATTATGATGTAATAGAAAAAGGAAGCGCAGGATTTTTTGGAATTGGAAGTAAACAGGCTGTCATCCGTGCAAGAAAAAAAGCAGTAAAAGAAGAATTTGAAAAAACTATAGAAGAAATTAAAGATATCATAAAGGAAGAGCCAAAAAAAGAAGTCAAGAAAGAAGAGAAAAAAGAGTTAAAAAAAGAAGTAAAAAAAGAGCCAAAGAAAGAATTTAAGAAAGAACCAAAAAAAGAAGTTCATGCAGAAATTCCTTCAAAGATAAAAAAAGAACCTGCAAAGGAACTTGTAAAAGAAGTTGAAAAAGAGAATTCAAAGGAACGAGCAGTAGAACTTTGTGAGGTAAAAGAAGAAACAAAGGCTGCATGCGAAAAATTCCTGAAAGATGTTTTAGATACCATGAATATGGAAGTGGTCATCACAACAAACATTGATGAAGACGGAGCTCTTTGCATCAATATGGATGGTAAGAATATGGGAATTCTTATCGGAAAAAGAGGACAAACTTTAGATTCTCTTCAATATCTTGTAAACAGAGTGGCTAATAAACAACAAGATGGTTATGTACGTGTGAAATTAGATACGGAAAACTATCGCAAAAGAAGAAAAGATACATTAGAAAATCTTGCAAAGAACATTGCTTATAAAGTAAAAAGAACAAAAAAATCTATTTCTTTAGAGCCAATGAATCCATATGAAAGAAGAATTATTCACTCTGCACTTCAGGCAGATAAATATGTAAATACACATAGTGAAGGTGAAGAGCCATACAGAAGAGTTGTAGTTACATTAGCCAGACGATAATTTAGTAAGGCTGCAGCCATAATTTTGGTTGCAGTCTTATTTTTATCTTATAGGAAATACTTTGTTTCGTAACAGCTAATTTAAACTGTTATGAATCAGCTGTTACATTTTTAATTATATAGATATTATATTAATGGAGATTATTTATGAAAAAAGATACAATTGCTGCAATAGCAACGGCCATGTCGAATTCCGGTATAGGGATTGTTCGTATTAGTGGGGAGGAGTCTTTCCAGATCATTGATAAGATATACAAAAATAGGTCAGAAAAAATATTATCAAAAGAGAACAGTCATACGATTCATTATGGGTATATCTATGATGGTGAAGAATTAATTGATGAAGTTCTTGTAATGCTGATGCGAAATCCTCACAGTTATACAGGGGAGGATACCATTGAAATTAATTGTCATGGCGGTGTATATGTAGTAAAAAGAATATTGGAAACAGTAATTAAATATGGTGCAAGACCGGCAGAGCCGGGAGAATTTACCAAACGGGCATTTTTAAACGGAAAGATGGATCTTTCTCAGGCAGAGGCAGTTATAGATGTTATTGAATCAAAAAATGAATATGCTTTAAAGAGTTCAATAAGTCAGTTAAAAGGCTCTATGCAAAAGAAAATCAGTGAAGTAAGAAAACAGATTTTGTATCATACTGCATTTATAGAGACCGCTTTGGATGATCCTGAACATATAAATATAGATGGATATGGGGAAGAACTCCATGAAGTAGTAGATAAATTGTTGATAAGTTTAAAAAAACTCATTGATTCTGCGGATAACGGAAGAATGATAAAAGAAGGAATTAAGACAGTTATTGTTGGAAAACCCAATGCCGGGAAATCTTCTCTTTTGAATCTTCTTGTTGGAGAGGAAATAGCAATTGTTACGGATATAGAAGGTACCACAAGAGATATCTTAGAAGAAAATATCAATCTTGGGGGAATTAGTCTCAATATGATCGATACTGCCGGAATTCGTGATACGAAGGATGTTGTCGAAAAAATCGGTGTAGATAGGGCAATCCAGTCGGCAAAGGATGCAGATCTAGTTATTTATGTGGCAGATGTATCAAGAGATTTAGATAAGAATGATTTTGAGATTATGAAAATGATCCAGGATAAACAGGTATTGATTCTTCTTAACAAGTCAGATTTGGAATCTGTAATAGAAAAAGAAGACATAAAAAAATATCTGGATAAGCCTATGATTGAAATTTCTGCAAAAGAAGAAAATGGTATGGAAGAATTGGAAGAAACATTGAAAATGATGTTTTTTCATGGTAATATTTTTTTTAATGATGAGGTTTATATTACAAATATCAGACAGAAGACAGCTCTTATAGATGCTTATGAAAGTCTTAAAAAAGTAAATGAAAGTATAGAAAATGGAATGCCGGAAGATTTCTATTCCATTGATTTGATAGATGCTTATGAATCTTTGGGAAGTATCACCGGTGAAACGATAGGAGAAGATTTAGTCAATGAAATATTCAGCAAATTCTGTATGGGAAAATAAAGATGAATTAGATATTGCTGTTATCGGTGCAGGACATGCCGGATGTGAAGCAGCGCTTGCATCTGCAAGACTTGGATTGAAAACGATTATATTTACCGTAAGTGTGGATAGTATCGCATTAATGCCTTGTAATCCAAACATCGGTGGAAGTTCAAAAGGACACCTTGTAAAAGAAATCGATGCGCTTGGCGGAGAGATGGGAAAAGTGATTGATAAAACATTTATTCAATCTAAGATGCTTAATAAATCTAAGGGGCCTGCAGTTCATTCCCTCCGTGCACAGGCAGATAAAATGGATTATACGAGGACTATGCGAAGTGTGCTTGAGAATCAGGAAAATCTTGAGATAAAACAAGCAGAAGTAACAGATATTTTGACCGAAGATATCAAAGATGCAGATGGAAATGTAACTGGCAAAAGAGTTATTGGGGTTCAGACATATTCCGGTTGTATCTATCATTGTAAAGCGATCATTTTGTGTACCGGAACTTATTTGAAGGCGCGCTGTATTTATGGTGACGTAAGTCAATATACCGGTCCAAACGGGCTTCAGGCAGCAAATTATCTTACGGATTCTTTGAAATCTTTAGGGATTGAGATGTATCGATTTAAGACGGGAACCCCGGCCAGAATTGATAGAAACTCCATTGATTTTTCAAAAATGGAAGAACAATTTGGTGATGAAAGAATTGTCCCATTTTCTTTTACAACAAATGCAGATGAGATTCAAAAAGAACAGATTTCCTGCTGGCTTACCTATACAAATGAAAAAACACATGAAATTATCAGAAATAACCTCGATAGGTCTCCTTTATTTTCGGGAATGATTGAGGGAACCGGACCACGGTACTGCCCTTCTATCGAAGATAAAGTAGTAAAGTTTGCAGACAAAGACAGACATCAGGTGTTTATTGAGCCAGAAGGAATTCATACGAATGAGATGTATGTTGGAGGAATGTCAAGTTCTTTGCCGGAGGACGTACAATATGCGATGTATAGAAGTGTTCCCGGACTTGAAAATGTAAAGATTGTTCGGAATGCATATGCAATTGAGTATGATTGTATTGATGCAAGACAGCTATATGCTACATTAGAGTTTAAAGAGATTGATGGATTATATAGCGGTGGTCAGTTTAATGGAAGTTCTGGATATGAAGAAGCCGCGGCACAAGGACTTGTGGCAGGAATTAATGCGGCGCTTAAACTTTTGGGAAGAGAACAGATTACGATTGACCGTTCAGAAGGTTATATCGGCGTTTTGATAGATGATCTTGTGACAAAAGAAAGCCATGAACCTTACCGTATGATGACCTCCCGTGCAGAATACCGTCTTTTGCTGCGCCAGGATAATGCGGATCAAAGGCTTACAAAAAAAGGATATGAGGTTGGTCTTATTTCTAAAGAAAGATATGAACATTTGGTTGAAAAAGAAGCAAGAATAGAAGAAGAAATAGATCGTCTTTTACATACAAACGTAGGTACTTCAAAGGAAATACAAACATTATTAGAGGAAAACGGAAGTACACTTTTAACCTCCGGTACGACGCTTGCAGAGCTTATCAGAAGACCGGAATTGTCTTATGAAATACTTTCTCCGATTGATAAACAAAGACCAAATGATATTAGTCCGGAAGTTGCAGAGCAGGTAAATATTAATATTAAATATGATGGTTATATAAAAAGGCAGAAAAAACAAGTAGAGCAATTCAAAAAATTGGAAACAAAAAAGATTCCGGAATCCATCAATTATGATGAAGTGAAAAGTCTTCGTATTGAAGCAGTTCAAAAATTAAAAGAATTGAAACCGCAATCAATCGGACAGGCATCCAGAATATCTGGCGTATCACCAGCAGATATATCTGTTCTTCTTGTATATCTGGAACAGTATAGAAAATAAAATTAAAATAAATAGTTATAAATATAAAAAGAGGTTAGTATGATTCGTATTTTTGATAAAAAATTAGCGTTATTAGGGATTCAATTGACAGAGAAACAAAAACAACAGTTTGATAAATTTTATGAATTGCTTGTAGAGTGGAATAAAGTCATGAATCTGACCGGAATCACGGAATATGAAGAGGTAAATGAAAAGCATTTTGTGGATAGCGTTGCTTTAGTAAAAGCGGTTTCTTTAAATAAAAAGCAGAATTTGATCGACGTAGGGACAGGCGCTGGTTTTCCAGGAATTCCGTTGAAAATTGTTTTTCCACATTTAAAAGTCACTTTGTTGGATTCTTTAAACAAACGAATCAAATTTTTGGATACTGTAATCGAAGAACTAGGACTTGAACATATTGAGACGATACATGGGCGCGCAGAAGATTTTGCGAAGCAAGCAGATTATAGAGAACAATATGATATCTGTGTATCCAGAGCAGTTGCAAATCTAGCTACACTTTCGGAATATTGTATTCCATATGTAAAAATCGGTGGATTGTTCATACCATATAAATCAGGAGAAATCGAGGAAGAACTCTCCCACTCCGAAAAGGCGATTACAATTCTTGGTGGAAAATTGGATCAAGTGATAAAATTTGAGCTTCCGGGAAGTGAAATAGGAAGATCTTTTGTGAAAATTGAAAAGATAAAGTCTACGGCAAAGAAATATCCAAGAAAAGCAGGTCTTCCATCCAAAGAACCATTATAGAAAATGAAAATCCCAGTCTTTTTGTAGACTGGGATTTTATATTACATTTTTTCCGCAAATAAGATTTTGATTTGCTCCAATACTTTTACCGGAGATTCCAAATGAGGTAATTGTTTTACATTTGATAATTCAATAATTTCAATAGATGGCATAATATTCTTGTATGCTTTTGCATTTGCAAGATTTTCAGGATCACCATCAGATGTCAGTATATAGATACTGTTATCCAACTTTCTTAGGCAATGTAATATGTTTGCGTTCATATATTGGCTTTGAATGCTTGAAAATAAATATTTGGAATATCCATGATTATTATGGGCAGCTTCATAATAGGCTTTTACAATATCTTCACTGACATTTGCCGGATTATAGAATCCTTCAGTGATTAATTGTGCACTGATATTTTCTTTACTATGAATAATATTGTAAATCATAGTTCCGATAATTGGCATATCCAGGATAAACTTTGCTGTTTTAGCACGTTTTGTTGGTATCTTGGATAATTCTTCGAGATTTTGTGGATTAATCAAAATAATCTGATTAATAATAGAATCATCATTTAAAGCAGCCATCAAACCAATTGATCCAGCATTGCCGGATACAATCATATCTGTTTTGTCTTTGATTACGTTTTTTATAAAATCACATATTAACTGTACATATAAAAAATTGGTATAGGTGAGATTAGGTTTATCAGAGCGCCCGCAACCTAATAAATCAATTGTATATACGGTATATTCTTTTGATAAATTTTTTCGAAGTTGATTCCATTCATACCTGGAGCTGCATGAAGTTAAATCATGAATCAATAAAAGAGGCTTTCCCTCTCCTTCTTTTGTATAAAATATATCCCCAAATCTCCAATTATAAGTTTTTTCCTCATCTTCTGAAAGCAAATCATCAAGTGTTGAAGAATAAGAAATGAATTTATTAATAAAGTGAATCACTGTCAATGATAAACCACCAATAGAAGCTAAAGTAATAAGTTTTTTTGCTAATTTCATAGTGAAGACCTCCTGTTTATTATCTAATTATTATTATACTATATATCTAAAAACATGAAAAGAAATTTATAGAATCTTTTTACGACATAATTTACGATTGTTTCACGTGAAACATTTGTGAGTTGTTTTGAAATTTTATGTTTCACGTGAAACATTTGTAAGTTATATTGATGTTTCATGTTTCACGTGAAACATTTTCTGGATTATTAAATAAAAAAATGGTATAATGATAAAGCGAAAGAAAGGTGATATAAATAATGGAAAGAATTATAGCTGTTGCTAATCAAAAAGGCGGTGTGGGAAAAACTACTACTGCTATAAATTTATCCTCATGTTTAAGTGCGCTGGGTAAAAAAGTACTGGCAATTGATATGGATCCGCAGGGAAATATGACAAGCGGGCTTGGTGTAGATAAGGATGAAGTAGAATATACAGTATATGATTTGATATTAGGGGAAACGAATATTCAGAATGCTATTGTAAAGGATGTAATAGAAAATCTGGATGTATTACCTACTAACATTGATCTTGCTGCTGCTGAAATTGAATTGATTGGTGTTGATGAAAAGGAGTTTATTATCAAGAAGGCTGTAGAAGGTGTAAAGGACAATTATGATTTTATTGTTATTGACTGTCCGCCATCTCTAAGTATGCTTACAATTAATGCTATGACTACGGCAAATTCAGTGTTGGTTCCGATACAATGCGAATATTATGCTTTGGAGGGATTGAGTCAGCTGATTCATACGATTGAATTGGTTAAAGAAAGATTGAATCCTGATTTAAGTATTGAAGGTGTTGTATTTACTATGTATGATGCAAGAACAAATCTATCTTTACAAGTGGTAGAAAATGTAAAGGATAACTTGCAGCAAAGTATATATAAAACAATTATTCCGAGAAATATTAGATTAGCGGAGGCTCCTAGTCATGGATTGCCGATTAATTTATATGATGCGAAGTCTACGGGTGCGGAAAGTTATATGTTATTAGCAGAAGAGGTAATTAATAAAGGAGAATAAGTGATGGCAGTAAAACGTGGAGGATTAGGGAAAGGTTTAGACAGCTTAATTCCCGAACCTAAAAAAGCAAAACCAGCTGTTCCAAAGCAAACTTCTCAGGATAAAGACAAAGAAGAAACAAAAGGCGGGGAATTTATCGTTAGTATAAATAAAGTTGAGCCAAATAGGGAACAGCCTAGAAAAGCATTTGAAGAGGATGCTTTGTATGAACTTTCGGATTCAATTAAGCAGTTTGGCGTATTACAGCCATTGCTGGTACAGAAAAAGAAAGATTATTATGAAATTATTGCCGGTGAGAGGCGTTGGCGGGCTGCAAAGATGGCTGGAATAAAAGAAATTCCAGTGATTGTAAAAGAATATACAGAGCAGGAAGTGTTGGAAATTGCTTTGATTGAAAATATTCAAAGGGAAAACTTAAATCCAATTGAAGAAGCAATGGCGTTTAAGCAGCTTTTGACTGTATATAATTTAAAGCAAGATGAAGTTGCGGAACGCGTGTCTAAGAGCAGAACGGCTGTGACAAATTCTATGAGACTTTTGAAATTAAGTGAAAAAGTACAACAGATGGTAATTGATGATATGATTTCTACCGGCCATGCGCGCGCACTTTTGGCAATTGACAATGAAGAGCAACAATATGCGTTAGCAATTCGGATTTTTGATGAAAAATTAAGCGTAAGAGAAATTGAAAAGATTATAAAAGAATTGAAAAATCCAAAGAAAAAGGTTGAAAAAAGGATTATTGAAAATTCTTTCATTTATCAGGATCTTGAAGAAAAAATGAAGGCTGTGATTGGAACAAAAGTAAGCATCAATCAGAAGGCAAAAGGTAAAGGGAAAATTGAAATTGAGTACTATTCTGATGAAGAATTAGAACGTATTTATGAAATGATTTTGAATACAAAACAATAGTTATAAATATTTTTGGCGTTTATATATCTAAAGAGCGGGAAAACTCTAAAAATAATGAATATATTTTATGAGAGAATAGATGAAAAGGAGAAAAATCAATGTTAGACATTAAATTTTTAAGAGCAAATCCAGATATAGTGAAAGAGAATATCAAAAAGAAATTTCAGGATGAGAAACTCCCTCTTGTGGATGAAGTAATTGAATTAGATAAAGAAAACAGAGAAATTAAGCAGGAAGTGGAAGTATTAAGAGCACAAAGAAATAAAATATCCAAGCAAATCGGCGCATGTATGGCTCAGGGAAAGAAAGAAGAAGCAGAAGAATTTAAAAAACAGGTTGCAGCAAATGCAAGCCGTGTAGAAGAACTTTCTGTAAGAGAAAGAGATGTGGAAGAGAAAATCATGAAAATCATGATGACAATTCCAAATATCATTGATCCTTCCGTACCAATCGGAAAAGACGATTCCCAGAACGTGGAACTTGAAAAATTTGGCGAGCCGGTCGTTCCGGAATTTGAAATTCCATATCATGCAGATATTATGAAAACATTTGATGGAATTGATTTGGATGCTGCAGGACGTGTGGCAGGTAATGGTTTCTACTATTTAAAAGGTGATATAGCAAGACTACATTCTGCTGTCATTTCTTATGCCCGTGATTTTATGATTGACAGAGGATTTACGTACTATATTCCTCCATTTATGATTCGGAGTAATGTCGTTACCGGAGTAATGAGTTTTGCAGAAATGGATGCAATGATGTATAAAATAGAAGGCGAAGATTTGTACCTGATTGGAACAAGTGAACATTCTATGATTGGTAAATTTATCGATCAGGTAGTGGACGAAGAAGAACTTCCACAGACAATGACTAGTTATTCTCCGTGTTTTCGTAAAGAAAAAGGTGCCCATGGTATCGAAGAACGTGGTGTATACAGAATACATCAGTTTGAAAAACAGGAAATGGTTGTTGTATGTAAGCCGGAAGATAGCCCATACTGGTATGATCAGTTATGGAAAAACACGGTAGATTTATTCCGTTCACTGGAGATTCCAGTTCGTACATTGGAATGTTGCTCCGGCGATCTCGCAGATTTAAAAGTGAAATCTTGTGATGTGGAAGCATGGTCTCCAAGACAGAAGAAATATTTTGAAGTAGGAAGCTGTTCAAACTTAGGTGATGCGCAAGCAAGAAGATTAAAAATCCGTGTAAATGGAAAAGACGGAAAATATTTTGCACATACACTGAATAATACAGTGGTGGCGCCGCCTAGAATGTTGATCGCTTTCCTGGAAAATCATTTACAAGAAGATGGAACAGTGACGATTCCGGAAGCGCTCCGTCCGTATATGGGTGGTAAGGAAAAGCTTGTTCCAAAGAAATAGAAAGGGACAATCGTGCATAAATATTTAAAATCAATTGGTTTTTCGGATGCAAAATTGAAGAAAGAAGAAGATGCGTTGATTAAACAGACCATCGATCTTTATACAGATTATGATTCTGTTTCTATCACGGAAGAATATGGATTTGCAGAGTATTGTAAAGAATATGGAGACCGTATCGGAGTTAAAGTATGTGGTCAGATAAATGAAATGAAAGAATTTAATCCAGAATCTTATTTTCCATATTTAAAAGGAAGTGGAATCACATCTCGTGCAGATATTACAATTGAGCAAAAAATTGATAAAGTAGAATATCTAGGCGTCTGTGAAGATGTAAGAATCGGAATCAGCCTTATTTTTCATTTGCAAAATATCGTAGAGTATCTGAAAGAAATAAAATTACGTACTATTTATGATAAAAAGATATCCGTTACATTATGCGGATTAGCTGAATCGGGAACAATTCTTTTCCCGATTCAAAAAGCCGCATCAACGCAGCAAACGAAAAAAGAAGAATCTAAAAATCGTATGATGCTTCTTAATGCAGCCAGAAATGGAGATAAAGAAGCAATCGAAAGCCTTACTATGGAAGAGATGGATATTTACTCTAAAGTAAATATGCGCATCGCCACAGAAGATATATTCACTTTGGTCGATACATATCTTATGCCGTATGGATTGGATTGTACTATGTATTCTATTCTGGGAGAAATACTTGAAATTCAAGTGGTAAATAATAAAATCACTCAGGAGGAATTATATATTATGAAGCTGGAGGTAAATGAGCTTCAATTCGATATATGTCTTCCGGTACGGGGGCTTTTGGGAGAACCAAAGGTGGGAAGAAGACTGAAGACAAATATTTGGCTGCAAGGGAATATACATTTTGAATAAAAAACATCAATCGAAACCGTCAGAGGGTTTTTAAAAACCCTCTGACGGTTTCGATTGATGTTTTTTATCCTTCCCCACACGCTTTCTTATATGAAAATTATTAAAAATAAAAAGGCTGAAGTGAAAAGTTTATTTCCACTTTGAAAAATGAGAAAATAAAAGTGGCAATTACTCTTAAAAAAAGGTGTAATTGCTACTTTTTCTGTTTCATAAAGTAGAAATAAGTGCTACACTAAACAAAGAAAACAACAGGTTATCTAAAGAAGAGAGATTTTTCTTTGCATCACAAAAAAGCGGATTTTAGTCGTTGTTTTAAAAGTGAAAGACTAAATTC
>ERZ808035.141-NODE-141-length-87698-cov-14.211171_pt1 | contig 87698 bp, 78 predicted proteins | sample MGYA00380189_ERZ808035 | MGnify/ENA primary metagenome ERZ808035 (study PRJEB31490, sample SAMN06133407) | mouse gut metagenome | isolation source: M5_1 | host: mice | place: China: Chengdu | collected 2015-05 ... | reverse complement strand
AAGCGAGGATTTAGCCACGTATGTGGCGAAATAGGCTGCAAAGCAGCTAATCCGAGCTGTTATGGCTGAACTGTTACTAAAATATATATAACTAAAGGAGACAAACGTGAAAAAGAAACTGATAACTGGGATCGCTATAGCAGCAGCGTTGGCTGCTATTGGCGGCGGAATTTTTTATAAAAACACAAGATTTGAACTCGAAATCAATTCTCAGGAAATCGTACGCGACGAATTTCTGTATGTGATGAACCAACAGGTATATCCTGTGACACAAGAGCTTACCCAGAAAAACAACGTGTCAGTAAATTCTGATTTCTGGACAAAAGCGATAAATGGCGAAATTCCATATGAGAAGCTTGCCGATGATACAATCGAGCAGTTAAAATATAACCGGACTGTCTATGAGATCGCAAAAGAACAGGGGCTGGTAGATGAAATCGACTATGCACATATGCTAGAACGTAAGGAAGCGGAGAACAAGGATCGGGCGGAAAAAATTGCCAATGGCGAAGCTGTGTATGGTTTATCTGAATTTACAACGGAGCTCTATATGGAATATGAAATGGATTCTTTCCAGAAAAAATATTGTGAGAACCTCCAAAACGAGGGAATGAGCATTTCCGATGAAGAACGCCAGGCATACTATGAAGAAAATAAAGATGCTTTATTTGTGAAAGATGATGATATTACTCTTGATTACGTGAAAATCGATTCTATGGCCGAGGGACTTGCGGAAACGCAGATGAGTACATTTAAGAATGCATTGACGGATATTTATAAACAAATAGATGCTGACCATTCCTTGAAAGGTCTTATTGAAGGAAATGACGCTCTGGCGCCATATTTTGCACATGAAGAAATCTTGTCTTCAGACATGTCAGCAAAATCAAGGGCAATCGGGGATGTTATAGCCCACGGATATGAGCTTGGGATCGGAGAGAGCACCCCGGTAATTGATGAGGAAGGCGTACTGTACTTGATTCAGTGTACCGCAAAAAAAGAATATGATTATATTCCTATGGAGGATGTGAAGGATAATATTGATAAAGAGTTAAGAGAACGCCACTATAATGAAATCATCGAAAAACGGGCTGCACAATCAGATTTACACTGCAGCATAGATCGGATATATTCTTTTGTGAAAAAATATATAACAAAGCGATGACTTTGTACATAGTTTAAGGGCAGCCGGTTCACACTCCGACTGCCCTTTTTCATCCTCGTTTTATTCAAGCTTCTCTTCGGAAACTATTATCCATATCCTCCATACAACTGCCGTCGCCCAGACATTTTTTGATTGCCTCATTTAACGAAAGCATTTTATCATCCAACTCTGATACCATCTGCGCACATTCCTGCAAATCACGACTTATGTATTCCGGTGCGTTTCCTTCAAATTTGTAATAAATCTTATGCTCCAGACTTGCCCAGAAATCCATCGCAATTGTCCGGATTTGAATCTCTACTTTGGTGTCTACAACACTGTCAGAAAGGAAAATCGGCACGGATACTAACATATGATAACTTTTGTAACCACTTTCCTTTGGATTCTTAATATAATCTTTGATAGATAGTACTTTTAGATCACTTTGATTGCCTATCATCTCTGCCAGACGATAAATATCCGATGTAAACGAACAGATGAGACGGACACCGGCGATATCTTTCACATATTTTACCATGTTCTCAATGGATGTCGTATGTCCGTTCCTTTTTAGTTTCTTCACGATACTTTCCGGTGTCTTTATTCTCGTCTTAATGTGCTCGATTGGATTGTATCTGTGTACATGCTGAAATTCGTCGTTTAAAATTTCTAGTTTTGTTCCTACTTCTTTTAAAGCTGCATTATATAGGAATATCACTGTCTTCCAGCTATCTACATCTTCATAATTCCTTATTGCCGCTTCCATAAACATAAATATTCAACTCCTCCTGTATACACATTGCTTTTGCATACTTCTTAATTATATCATACGCAGAAGTAATTGTCACAAATTTCACAGGATTTTTAAGAAATTCTTATGAATATTTATTAGTTTTTTACATAAATCGACATTTTTTTGCTATATTGGGTTACTATGTCTGCTTCTTACATTTCAAGCTTCATATCTCCTGCTTTAATCCATCCTTTTTTACGCATTGCTTCGGAAATAAGCAGTGTCACAATCGCTGGCAGGATAATCTGAATCGCAAGAATTTTTATCATGACCATCGTTGCCGGTTCGGTAGCAGTCATGGTCTGGTAAGTCATGATTTGTCCTACGAGCCCTGCGGTTCCCATACCAGAACCGGTTGCATTACTTGTCATATGCAAAATCATTGTTCCGACTGGTCCTAATATTGCACTTGATAAAATGGCAGGAAGCCAAATAATCGGTTTTCTTACAATATTTGGTACTTGCAGCATGGAAGTTCCGATTCCCTGTGCCAGCAAGCCGCCCATTTTATTTTCACGATAGCTGGCAACCGCAAATCCTACCATGTTACAACAGCATCCGACTGTTGCTGCGCCTGCCGCAAGCCCTGAAAGATTTAAAATAATTCCAAGCGCTGCTGAACTAATCGGCAATGTCAGAATCATTCCCATCAATACGGATACAACAATTCCCATAAGGAACGGCTGCTGTTCAGTACCCCAGTTAATAATTGAACCAAGTCCTGTCATGAATGCAGAAATCGGCGGTCCAGCAATCAATCCTACCGCGGAACCCACTCCAATCGTCACGATTGGCGTTACCAAAATATCTACTTTCGTTTTTCCGGCCACCAAATGACCAGCTTCGATTCCTATGTACGCTGCAAGAAATGCACCAAGCGGCTCGCCCGGTCCTGCAAAAACCATCGCACCACCTTCCGCCAGTACTTGCCCTGCCAAAAGTTTGCTTGCAAACGCACCAACCATACCCGCAGTCGCCGCCGATACGATCACCAAATTACTCTCTTTAAACTTACAAGCCACACCAACGCCGATACCCGCACCGGTAAGCGCCGCTGCAACCTTTCCAACCACAAAAATCAAATCTCCGTAAGTACCGCCGATAAACGTGCCAATCTGCTGGATAATCGTTCCGATAATCAGCGTCGCAAACAATCCCTGCGCCATCCCACTCAAACCATCAATAAAAAACCGGTCCAACCATTTTTTTATGCTCTCCATGATAATTCCTCTCTTTCTATTTCCCTTGAATTTACATAGCTATTTTACAACTGTCTTGTCATCTAGACGAGTTTATCACATTCTCTCCCGTTAAGCAAGCGGTAAATTACCGTCAGAGGGTTTTTAAAAACCCTCTGACGGTAATTTACGGTTTCACACAATTCAATCCCCTGTTTTTCGGGCTTTTTGGATGAAACCGGAACAAATCCATGAATTGTAGAGATTATTGCAGCAATTTACGTTTTTTCAGACAAGCGTTGTAATTACAGGCGTTTCATTTTATAATAAATAAGATTGACTAAAATTTTAAAAGGACAAAAGGAGATTCTATTTATGTTCCGTTTATGGGGAAAGATAATAAAAGATAACCGTTTATTGCGTGATACTGTAATTTGTGATGACAGTGATGATACGCGTACGCATAAAATTTTTCATGCACTGGATGAAATCTGCTATGAATTTGATTTGAGCAAGCCTATCTGGCTGGATTCTACGATTGCGGAATTTAAACGGCATGACAAGGCGCGGTTTTATCAGGATAATTTTGTAGATACGATTGACTTTGATTATCTTGAGATTCATGTGATTGAAGAATAACTGCTGCAAAATATTAACGATATATCCTATACGGCTTTTACCAAGAGGGGAGCAAGTGACAGATACTTGTCGCTTGCTCCCCTCTTATATGGCAATCTGCTTCATGCTTGCCTTTTATTGTATTGTTATAAATTATATTGTTATATCATTATGCAATATGATTTAAGACTTCTTCTGCAATATTTCTTGCATGATCGGAAATACGTTCCAGACACACGAGTGTATCTAAAAATACGATACCGGCTTCCGTCTGACACTGATTCGCTGCAAGGCGCTCGATATGCTCTGCACGCAGCGTCACCTCAAGATTATCTGCCTTCGTCTCTTCCTCGATCACCTTAAGCGCCAACTCTTTATCCTGATTCCGATAAGCCTCCAACGCATATTCATAACTCTTAGCACATACCTCCATCATAGAACGTAAATGTTCTTTTCCTATTTCCGTAAAGCTTACTTTATGCTCGATCAGATTTTCTGTAAACTCCGCAATATTCTCACAATAGTCACTGACCCGTTCCATATCGGAAGCTACCTGAAGAAGACTTGCCGCTTCTTTGTGTTCCTTCTCACTGACACTAAGAGAGGTGATCTTAATCGCATAACCAGTAATTCCGGCGCAAAGGCGGTCAACCTTATCCTCTTCTTCTTTGATACGCATAATATGGTTGTAATCCATGCTAAACAACACTTCTTTTGAACATTCCATACAATTTTTTACAATCTCACCCATACGGACACATTCCGAGATGGTAGACTGCAGCGCGATACCTGGCGTCTCCAACATACGCTCATCGAGCTGTACCTTGCTCTCGTCAACTTCCACATCTTCCACATGGCTGATTTTCTTTGCAAGTTTTATAATCCAGTCAGATACAGGGAAGAGCAATAACGTTGTACCAATATTAAACAATGTATGCACCGTACTGATCTGTGTCTGAGAAATCATTCCTGCCGCATACTTCGGAAATACAACAGACAATAATATAATGGCAATAATACTAAAAATAACCGTACCTATAATATTAAACAGAAGATGCATTCTTGCTGCAACCTTCGCATTTTTCTTAGCGCCCATACCTGAGAGCATCGCTGTCACACAAGTACCGATATTCTGCCCCATAATAATATAAATGGCAGCGCCAAACGGTACCAAGCCTGCCGCTGCGAGACTCTGTAAAATCCCGACAGAAGCCGAAGAACTTTGAATAACCGCTGTTACAATCGCTCCGGCAGCAATACCAAGCAGCGGATTGCCGCTAAGCGCCACGAAAATATTGCGGAATCCTTCCGAATCTTGCAGCGGTGATACAGAATCAGACATAATGGAAATACCAATAAATAAAAGTCCGAATCCTATAATAATGCTTGCAATGTCTTTCGATGACCGCCTCTTTCCCGTCATCATTACAATTACACCAATAATAATCGCAATCGGTGCAAGGTTATCCGGTTTTAAAAATTTTGCCCACTCTGCACTGGACACAAGCCATCCCGTCACCGTTGTACCGACGTTGGCACCCATGATAACCCCCATAGCCTGAGAAAGGTTCATAATACCCGCATTTACAAATCCTACAACCATGACCGTCGTCGCTGATGAGCTCTGAATGACCGCCGTAATAAAAGCTCCAAGCAACACACCCAGGAATTTATTCTTTGTCAATGCCTCCAATAGCGATCTCATCCTGTTGCCAGCCGCATTTTCCAACCCCTGCGCCATAATCTGCATACCATAGATAAACATCCCAAGCCCTCCCACAAATGGGATAAGAATATTTACGTAATTCATCTTTTCCTCCTGTTGTAACACATTAACTTTTCATTTTTGCTACAATACTAAAATAGCATTCCCATTTTACAAACACAAGCGCTTTTTATTTTTTTAATGCTAAAATTTTACACATTTTCAGCCGATATTTTGTGCACAATATTTACCAAGAATATGTAAAAAATCTTGCTTTTAGCATCCCCATTTGTTACAGTTATTATAAAGGTGAATATGACAGTGAATAACCTGCCTGTATTTACGCATAAATATATCTTCAAAAAGGAGATACTTAATAAAAGGAGGATGAACCCAATGAGAATTATTAAAACAAAAGACTACGAAGAAATGAGCCGCAAAGCTGCCAATATTATCGCAGCTCAGGTAATCGCAAAACCAGATTGCGTTCTTGGACTTGCAACAGGTTCCTCACCAATCGGAACTTACAAAAACCTGGTAGCAAAATACGAAGCTGGCGACCTTGATTTCTCCGAAGTAAAAACGGTAAACTTAGATGAATACAAAGGCCTTACACGCGAAAATGACCAGAGCTACTACTATTTTATGCATGACAATTTGTTCAATCACGTGAACATCGATCTTGCTAATACCAACCTTCCTGACGGAACAAAAGAAGACGCCGATGCTGAATGCGCAGCTTATGAAGCATTGATCAAATCTTTTGGCGGCGCTGACCTTCAGTTATTAGGTCTTGGACACAACGGACATATCGGCTTCAATGAGCCAGACAGCCACTTCCCGGTTGCAACACACTGCGTAGACCTTCAGGAACGTACGATCGAAGCTAACAAACGTTTCTTCGCTTCTATCGACGATGTTCCGAAACAGGCTTACACAATGGGTATCGGTACTATCATGTCTGCAAAGAAAATCCTCATCGTAGTAAGCGGTGAAGACAAAGCTGATACGGTAGCAAAAGCATTTTTCGGACCTGTAACACCAGAAGTTCCTGCTTCCATCCTTCAGTTACACGCTGATGTTGTTCTTGTAGCAGATGAAGCAGCTTTATCTAAAATTCCACAATAAGATTGGAGTGAATTTCTTTGATTATTAAAAATGTAAACGTATATGGTGAGGATCAGCAATTCACACCAGGTGAGATTTATATCGAAAATGGCCTGTTTGCCGAAAATGCATCCGCAGATGAAGTCATTGACGGAGAAGGCTGCTACGCCATTCCAGGACTTATCGACATCCATTTCCATGGATGCATGGGACATGATTTCTGCGACGGTACACACGAAGCAATCAAGGCAATCGCAGAACACGAAGCATCTATTGGTGTTACAAGCATCTGCCCTGCCACAATGACACTTCCAATTGAAGAGCTTGAAGATATCCTCTCCACAGCTGCTTCTTATGACAATGCATCCGGCGCTCACTTAGTCGGAGTAAACATGGAAGGCCCATTTATCAGCTTCTCCAAAAAAGGCGCTCAGAATGAAAAATACATCATTCCTTGCGAGGAAAGCGTATATCGCCGTTTCCAAAATGCTGCAAACGGACTTGTAAAATTCATCGCTGTCGCACCTGAGATGTGTGATACAAAAGATTTTATCCATGCAGTAAAAGATGAAGTTACTGTTTCCCTGGCACACACAAACGCCGACTATGATGCAGCAAAAGCCGCTTACGATAACGGCGCAAGCCATGCTGTACATCTCTACAACGCAATGCCTGCATTCACACACCGTGCTCCGGGCGTGATCGGCGCTGCAAGAGATACCAAAAACTGTATGGTAGAATTGATCTGTGATGGCGTTCACATTCATCCATCCGTAGTACGCGCAACATTCGAGATGTTCGGCTCTGATCGCATCGTCATGATCAGCGACAGTATGCGCGCGACCGGCATGCCGGACGGACGCTACACACTTGGCGGACTCGAAGTAGACGTAACAGGCAATCGTGCCGTATTAGTATCCGACGGCGCACTTGCAGGTTCTGCTACTAACCTTATGGATTGTCTGCGTACAGCTGTAAAAGAAATGGATATTCCATTGGAAAAAGCAGTCGCATGCACCACGATCAATCCTGCAAAAGCATTAAAGATCGAAGACAAATACGGCAGCATTTCCAATGGTAAAATTGCCAATCTTGTTCTTCTTGATAAAGATTTAAACTTGAAAAAAGTTATTATCAACGGTTAATAAATGCCACAACAAAAGCTCCGGCGAATCACATCACCGGAGCTTTTTATATTACTTAGATTATTTTTCTGTTTTATTATCGGCAGACTCTTCTTCTGCTTCTTTCATAGTCACGCCCTGACTTACAAAATCAACCTTTTCCCATACTTTCTCATCGACCTCTACCTTTGCTGCTTTTTGCCAGCCTTCGTAGATCTCTGTAAAACGATCATTCTTACGCTGATTAATGATGGACTGCTTTTCTGCATCTGTCGCTTCACGATCCAACGCACTGACTAATTTTGCAACATAACATCCGTTTTCACTCTCGATCACACCGCTTGTCTGACCCTCGCTCAACGCATTTACTGCCGCGATCATCTCTGTGCTCGGACTGGTATCTTCCGCATCAAACGTTTTATCTGTTGCCTCATAGCCCTGCTCTGTCGCATATGCGGCAAAATCCTCTGCTGCGCCGGCTCCGTCTGCAAATGCCTGTGCACTTGCTTTCACTGCTGCCTTTTCTTCCTCCGTCATCGTCGCAGAACTTCCATCCTCAGCCGTTTTGCTGTATGAGAAAGAAACATACTGCATTTTCTTCTGCGCCGCCTCTTCATCAGACACTTCCGTACTTACATCCGCCGTCATCGCGTCTGTCATTTTCTTCTGAATCGTAAGAAGTGTAAGCATCTCTCCTACAACCTTCTCATCTGCAGTTGTCATCTCTTTCGCTTCCAGATTATTCTTATCAACAAATTCAAATGCTGCCTTATCAATCTTTGCCTGTTCTTCCTCTGTAATCTCCACCGAATAATCTGCCATATGAGATTTCAAAATATACATCTGCTCTAAGCCCTTAAGTACACCATCTTTAATCGTATCTTCGTATGTCTCGCCTTCCGTAAGCTCCTGCGCCCAAAGATCTTCTCCTGCCATACCTAACATCTGTGCGTAAGAAGATTCTACCTGTACCTGCTGATATCTTGCATAAAAATTCGCAACTCCTAAGTTAATCTTTTCCTCGCCCACAGTTGCTACTACCGCATTCTTGTCTAACTTGCTTCCCACTCCACATCCTGTCAATCCTGCCGCTGCTACAGAAACAGCAAGTAATGCTGCCGCAGCCCTATATTTCATGTTTCTCATAATATCTTATTATATCCTCCTTCGTATCGTCCTAACTACATAATTATAGCCCTTTTTGCCTATTCAATCAATCCTTTTATATCATTTAAAATCTTTTTCACAAATTCTATCGTATTTTCATCTCTTTCTTTTTTATTTTTTCCTTTTCTCTCGTAGAGGAAATACGGATTTGTCTCCACTTTGAATTGAAGATAGTTCTTATAGGAAGCTAATAAAGCCGGTATTTTTGCCGGGCTCACTTTCGCCCTTTCATACATCGTGAATTTAAACGTCTCTCCTTTTTGTTCTACCGCCGTCACATAAGCACTATGCGCAAGCGCTTTCAGATGAGCAATATTCAAAAGCTGCTGTACCTTCCTTGGAATATCGCCATAACGGTCGATGAGTTCCTCGATCATATCATCCATCTCTTCTTCGCTTTCGATACCCGCTATCCTCTTATAAACATCCAGCTTCTGATATTCATTCGGTATATAAGAAGATGGAATATAAGCATCTATATTCAAATCTACCGTTGTCGTATAGCTCTCCTCTTCCTTTTTCACCCCATCCAATTCTTCCTTTAAATGTTTGACCGCTTCATTTAGCATCTTACAATATAAATCATATCCGACCGCTTCCATATGCCCATGCTGTTCTGCACCCAAAAGATTCCCCGCACCTCTTATCTCAAGGTCACGCATAGCAATTTTAAATCCGGACCCTAGATCCGTAAATTCTCTGATCGCAGCAAGACGTTTCTCGGCAATCTCTTTTAAAAGCTTGTCCCTGCGATACAGCAAAAATGCATATGCCATCCTGTTCGAACGCCCCACGCGTCCCCGAAGCTGGTAAAGCTGTGAAAGTCCTAATCGATCCGCATCATGGATAATCATCGTATTTGCATTTGCAATATCCAATCCCGTCTCAATAATTGTCGTGGATACAAGCACATCAATCTCTTTATTAATAAATGCCAGCATAATTTTCTCTAACTGATGCTCCTTCATCTGTCCATGCGCATAGGCAACGACTGCTTCCGGCACCAGTTTTTGAATTCTTGCGGTAAGTTCCTGTATATCTTCCACACGATTATATACATAATAGACCTGTCCGTCTCTTGCTGCTTCACGCTCGATTGCCTCTCTGACCAGCTCTTCGTTATATTCCATCACATAAGTCTGTATCGGCATGCGGTCCTGAGGAGCCTCTTCTAACACACTCATGTCACGAATCCCAATAAGGCTCATATGAAGAGTTCTCGGAATCGGTGTCGCTGTCAGCGTCATCACATCGATATTCTCTTTCAGCTTTTTAATCTTTTCTTTATGCTGTACGCCGAATCTTTGCTCCTCATCAATGATCAGAAGTCCCAAGTCCTTAAACTCTACATCCGAACTCAAGACCCTATGAGTTCCGATGATAATATCAACCAGACCCTTCTTTGCATCTGTAACGGTCTTTTTTTGCTGCGCCGGCGTCCGAAAACGGCACATCAAATCCACGCGGACCGGAAAATCTTTCATTCTCTGAACAAACGTATTGTAGTGCTGCTGTGCAAGGACCGTCGTAGGAACAAGATAGACCACCTGCTTGCTCTCCTGTACCGCTTTAAATGCCGCCCGGATAGCAATCTCCGTCTTCCCGAATCCGACATCCCCACAGATAAGCCGATCCATGATCTTCGTACTTTCCATGTCCTTCTTCACAGCCTCAATAGCAATCTCCTGGTCTTCTGTCTCCTCAAAGGGAAACATTTCCTCAAATTCCTTCTGCCAGATGGTATCTTTTCCATACTGATATCCCTTTGCCTGCCCTCTTGCTGCATAAAGCTCTACCAGATCTTTGGCAATTTCCCGAACAGCTCCCTTAACTTTCGTCTTCGTCCTGCTCCACTCTTGTCCTCCAAGTCGGTTCAGCTTTGGCTTCTTTGCATCAGCACTTGCGTACTTTTGGATCAGATCCATCTGCGTTGCCAGAATATAAAGATTGCTTCCGCCCGCATAGGCAACCTTCATATAATCTTTCGTCACCTTATCGACTTCGATTTTCTCGATCCCCTGATAAATACCAAGCCCATGATTTTCATGTACTACATAATCTCCGACTTTTAGCTCTGTAAAACTATTTATCTTTTTTCCTTCATAGCTTTTTCGTTTCTTTTTCTTCTTTACACGCCCGAAAATGTCGGTCTCTGCGATGACAATGAATTTTAACATCGGGTATTCATAACCATTGGCAACATGCCCGTAAGAGACCAGAATCTCTCCCGGCTCCACTTCTCGCTCCAAATCCTCGCTGTAATAACTTTTCAGATTATAGTCCCTGAAATCCTCGGCGAGACGTTTTGCCCTCGTTCTTGACCCCGACAATAAAACAACACGGTATTCATTTCGCATAAACCGTTTCAAATCTTTGATCAACATATCAAAACTGCTGTTATACGAATTTACGCTCTTGGCAAGTACACTGTACATTGCTTGGATTTTCATTTCTTTCGCACGTACTTCTAAAGCCGAAAATGCCACTCCGGCATACCGCTCCATCTTTGCCGCAATCTCTTTTGGCGTATACAGCTTCGCCTCTGCCGTTGTCACTTCGTACCCGCTTTCCATACGATTCGCCTGTGCGGTCAGAAACTCCTTTTGCACCGCCTCTCCCTTTTCCATAAGACGCATCGGTTCATCAAGAAACAATATACTTTCTTTTTCAGGAAAATAATCTAAAAATGTAACTCTTCCTTCCGTCTCTTCTACGAATTCCGTTGCCGGATAGACGACTGCCTCTTCAAGATTCTCGATCGAACGCTGACTTTCCAGATCAAACGTACGGATGGAATCCACCTCATCCCCCCAAAGCTCAATACGAACCGGTACTTCCTCCGTCAATGGATAGACATCAATGATTCCTCCTCGAACCGCAAACTGTCCAATTCCTTCAATCTGCGCTTCTCTTTCGTAGCCAAGGCCGGATATCTTCTGTATCAGCTCCTCCAAATCTACAGTATCTCCCAAGCGAATGCTGATACTTCTCTTCTTCACTTCCTCCAAAGGGAGCAACGAATCCATAAACCCATCAAAACTTGTAACAACTGTCGCCTGCTCTTCTTCCAGTAAAGCCTGCACTACCTCCATGCGCTCTTTCAAAAGCTCCTTGCTCCTTAGATCCGCCTGGTAAAACAGCAAATCTTTTGCCGGATAAAGATAGGTATGCTCATCTAAAAACTTATATTCTTCATAGATTTGCTTTGCTTTTAACTCACCGGAACAAGCGATGATTTTATATCGAAAACCATCGCTAAGTGCATACATCATATGTGTTTTCTGAGAATCTACACATCCCGCAATCTGTAAAATCCCCGCCTGCTTTTGTAACTGTTTTCTGATGTCCAGAAGTTCTGCCAACCCTTCTAAAGGCTTTATAAGCGTCTGCATCTGTCAATTCTCCTTTCCAGCTACCTTTGTATTAAACGCATTCATCGCGCCGTCAACGTCACCTTGTACGATCCTTGCCGCTGCCATAACCGCTTTGTCATATCCTTCTTCCATCTGCACCCTCTCGGTCTTTGAGAAATGTCCCAGAACATAATCCGCCAGATCATATCCTTTTGGTTTTTCTCCTACCCCTACTTTGATTCTTGGAAATACATTGCTCCCCAAATGCGCAATGATATTTTTAATTCCATTGTGGCCGCCTGCACTTCCCTTCTTACGGATACGAAGCTGTCCTACATCAAGACTGATATCATCATAGATGACAAGCAGTTCTTCGTCCGGATCCACTTTATAAAATTCAACTGCACTTCTTATACTTTCTCCGCTTAAATTCATAAATGTCTGCGGTTTCAAAAGAAGTACTTTCTGACCTTCGATTACACCCTTGCCGCAATATGCACGGTGTTTTTTGATATCCATGGCAATCCCATATTTATCCGCTATCTTATCTATGACGTCAAATCCTACATTATGTCTTGTTTTTTCATATTCCTTTGATGGATTTCCAAGTCCAGCTATTATAAACATCTTTTTTCACCCCATTCTTTCTCTATTCTACTAAAGACCTTTCTATTTGTCACGCAGTATTTCCCTTTCCGGTTCTTCCCTCTCTTATGCATATTTTTCCATTTTCATTCATACACTATATTAAAAGCAAAAATTTATTTTTATCATAATCAGGAGGGTTTTTCATGAGTTCCAAAACGAAAATTGTCGTTCTTCATATGAAAGAAATCATCTACACCGTATTATTTGTTATCCTGGGAATTCTTCTCCTTATACTGCTTGCAGTCATGTTCTTCCCAAAAGATAAAGAGACATCCGCCGGCACGGCAAACTATACGCCTGGCGTCTATACCTCCTCCGTTACCTTAAATAACATGGAACTTTTGCTTGAGGTAACCGTGGATGAATCACATATCAATTCCATCCGCTGTTCCAATCTTGATGAGACCGTTACCACCATGTATCCGCTCTTTTTACCGGCAGTCGAAGACATCGCCGATCAAGTTTGTGAAACACAGTCGCTGGAAAACATCTCCTATGCCGAGGAAAATACTTACACATCGCAAGTCATCTTAAATGCCATCGACGATGCACTGCAAAAAGCAAAAGTGGACGGGGAATAATCCTCCGTCCATTTCCTCTTTTCCAGAATCAATCGTCACTTAAGACTTATCCTTCCACGATCAGATACTGTCCGCTTGAAAGCGGAAATACTTCTGAAGCTTCTTCTAATTCGTCATAAGACATTCCATCCACATCCGCTCCATTTTCTTCAAAGTATTCCTTTACTTCCTGGATTGAATCCACAACAACCGCCATGCAGTCTTCCAGAAAGGCTTCTGCCTCCTCCAACGTCTCTGCGACTGGCTCGTCAAAAAGCTGCGACTGTTTTTGTAAAAATGTCTTTATGCACTCCTCATCATATTCATACATGTTTTCCATCCTCCCTTATGTAATATTATATCCATTTCTTTAATTCTTCCGGACAATCCACCATGTCTTTTGCTCCGGCGCGTCCTAGCATCTCTCTTGTGCGAAATCCCCATGTCACGCCAATGGTTTTCGTTCCTGCTGCCTCTCCTGTACGGATGTCTACTTCCGAATCTCCTACATAGAGACATTCTTCCGGTAAAACCCCAAGTTGTTCTAAAATATAAAGAACTCCTGCCGGATCCGGTTTTCGCTTAATTTTGTCACATTGCCCCTGAACATGGGAAAATAGCTCTTCTCCAAAAAAAGTTTTCACGACCTTTGTCGTCTGTCCATGCGGCTTATTGGAAAGAACTGCAAGCTTAAGCCCTGCTTCTTTCATATACGCTAACAATTCAGGAATTCCTTCATACGGCTTCACTTTATAGGTACAGTTTATGCCAAAAATCCGCTTATATACCTCCTCGGCCTCTTCTATTTTCGTAAGCTTAACATCTCCGGCGGCCTTGAGCGCTTTTTCTAACAGTACCTTAGCTCCATTACCTACAAATTGCCTGCATTGATCTGCTGTAATACAAGGAAGCTTTAACTCTTTTAATGTTGCATTGACCGAATATATCAATGACTCCAACGTGTCTGTCAATGTTCCATCCAAATCAAATATACAAGCTTTATACATTCTGTTTCACCCCTTTGTATCAATATCATATTATGAACCTTGCCAAATTTCAACTACTATCTTATGTTTGTTCAACAAAAAAGGAGCTCCCGCCCCCTTTTTCATCGCTCTTTGAGATATTGCCTCATCATTGCAAGTGCATTCTTTTCCAGCCTGCTTACCTGAGCCTGCGAGATATTGACTTCCTGTGCTACTTCCATCTGTGTCTTCCCCTCAAAAAACCGAAGATTGATAATATAACGTTCCCTCTCCCCAAGCCTCTTCATTGCCGCCTCCAAAGAAAGGCTCTCAATCCATTTTTCTTCTTTATTATTCTTATCGCTGATCTGATCCATCACATACAGTGCATCGCCGCCGTCACTGTAAACCGGTTCATACAAACTTACCGGCGTCTGTATCGCATCCAAAGCGAACACGATATCCTCTTTAGAAATTCCTATTTCCTCCGCGATTTCCTGCACTGTCGGCTCCTTCAAATGTGTTTTCACATAATGTTCTTTTGCATAAATTGCCTTATACGCAGTATCCCGCAGGGAACGGCTTACGCGTATAGAATTATTATCCCGCATATAACGTTTGATCTCTCCAATAATCATGGGAACTGCATAAGTCGAAAACTTCACCATCATGTCCGGATTAAAATTATTGACCGCTTTGATAAGACCTATACAGCCAATCTGAAACAGATCATCTGCATTTTCATTACTGTTCGAAAAACGCTTGATCACACTTAATACTAGCCTTAAATTCCCCTTAATATAAGTTTCTTTCGCCTCTTCATCCCCTTCCTTGATCCTTCTAAACAGCTCCTCTTTTTCCTTTTCCTTAAGAAGTGGTAATTTAGATGTATCCACTCCGCATATTTCTACTTTATTCAACGCCATTGCTGTCATCCTCCCAGAAATATTTCTAGTAGGATTTTTTGCATTTCCATGTCCATCTATTCAACCGCAGAAAAAATATAAAAATTAATAGACCTTGACAATCCCGTCAAGGTCTATGTTCCGCATGGATATATATTTTATTTTTTATTATCTATTCCAGTTTTTCTCCTGCCTCTACCGCATTGATCATACTTTCGATATTCGCAATCGATTCCATGTCCGGAATTGTTACATAAAGAGAATTTCCGCTATATGAATAGCAATATGCGCGGTCACCGGTACCCGTTGCTGCTACCGAATGGATATTCCATCCCTTGAGCGTCGTCAACTGATTCTTTACGAGACTTTGCATTTGCTTTTCCGTCATGTTTGTCTCTGCGCTTTCACTGACTTTATCTAACAGCTTCGGAGCACGCACCAAAATCATCGGCGACATTACTTTCTTGATCATCGCCTCGATCACCGCCTGCTGATGCTTTCCACGCTGATTATCCCCATCCGGAAGATTATGTCTCTCACGGCAAAATGCAAGCGCTTGTTTCCCGTTGAAATGATTCATACCTTCCTTCACATCCATCACACATTCCGAGTCTTCACTCGTCGTAAATGCCATATCAGATTTTACATCAATACCGCCAAGAACATCTACCATCTCTATCAAAGAAGTAAAATTCACACGCACATAGAACGGTACTTCCATCTCATACAACGCTCCTAAGGTTGCCATAGAACGGTCGATCCCGTAGATACCTGCATGGGTCAGTTTATCCTTTTCCCCATTGGTCACACCCGGAATCTCCACATAATAATCTCTCGGGGTCGTCGTCAGAAGCACCTCATGCGTATTCGGATTCACCGTAGCTATGATATTCACATCGCTTCGGCTCTCCTGCGTAATCTCTCCATACACATCAATACCGCTGATATAAATGCTAAATGGCTCTTTCGCAGTATTAATGCCGCTGACATCGGCAAGATTCTGACCCTCTACGCTGATTTTATCCAAAGCTGCCTTCGTAATAATACTGTAATAACAGCCCCCTGCCGCAAGCAGTATCATACCGCAGGCAAGAACCCTTCCGGCCCCTGCTTTTTTCTTCCTGTTCTGCATCCGGTAGGCCGCCATCACAAGGAGTATCCATAAAAGAGCTAAGATCGCAATATAATGCAGCGGAATCATTCCCAAATACAAAAATGCTGCTAAAAGGCAACCTCCGGCTGCCATCTGCACCTTCGCAAGTCCGCCTCCCTTTGGCTTTGCAGGAGCCTCTTTTTTCTGCTGCGAAGAATTCCTCCTCTGCCCTTGCCTAGGCCGCCGATTCTGATTCTGATATCTCCGATCCAAATCCTCCGCACTGCGTCTTCTTCTAACCGGCATCTCTTCCTCTATTTCTATATCATCATAATCATCCATACCATATTCTATTTCATATGGATTATAATCTCTCATTCTTGCATGATTCTTCTGTCTTTCCAGCTGTCTTTTTTTCCTTCTTTTTAATTCCTCGTACTCTTCCCTTTCACGTCTTCCTGGTCTGGCCATCGTTTTCTCCTTTGTTAAATATTATTCTCCCCAAATTCTCAAACCTATCAGCGATCCCACTTATCCGCCAGATTATGAATCTGATTCTCGAACTTTGCAAGATCTTTGTTGGCAAGCCCTTCATTCTTCATTACAACCTCAAGCAAACGTCTTGCTGCGATCACTACACGATCAAATGCATTACGTGCCCTCGCTGTTGCCGGTTTTTCCGGCGCCTTTTTCTGTTTTTTGATTCCTTCACTTAGAATCATATTTGTCGCCAGATCTACGCATCCTCCGGAATATGGCGCAAATGCAGGTATCCCAAATGTTTTTGTTACCGTATCTGCAAACTCTTCCGTCACCGTATCCTCTCCATGTACTACAAATACATGCTCCGGCTTCTTTTCAAAACCGTCCAGCCATGCAAGCAGGCCATTCCTGTCCGCATGTCCGCTAATCCCTCTCAGACTTTCAATCCTTGCTGCTACTTCAATCATCTCGCCAAATAACTTCACACTCGCAGCGCCATCAAGAAGTTTTCTTCCGAGCGTGCCCATTGCCTGATATCCCACAAACAATATCGTACACTCTTTCCTCCACAGATTGTGTTTCAGATGATGACGGATACGCCCCGCCTCACACATGCCGGATGCGGAAATGATCACCTTCGGATTATCATTAAAATTGATCATCTTTGACTCATCACTGGTAACCGTAGTCTTAAGTCCAGGAAATACAAGCGGATTGATTCCTTTTTCCACGATCGCCATCGCTTCTTCATCAAAGCATCCTTTCATATTCTTTGTAAATACGTTTGTCGCTTCAATTGCAAGCGGGCTGTCTACATATACTTCAAAGCCCGGATACTCCGGAAGTAATTGTTTTTCTTTGATTTCACGAATAAAATACAATAACTCCTGCGTCCTGCCAACTGCAAATGATGGTATCACTAAATTGCCGCCTTTGTCAAATGTCTCTTTCAAAATACGCATAAATTCGCCTATGTAATCGGGCATCTCATCCCCATGTGTACGGTTGCCATAAGTAGATTCGATTACCACATAGTCTGCATCCTTAACCGGGGTCGGATCTTTGATAATTGGCTGATTCGTATTTCCTACGTCTCCGGAGAACACGATCTTTTTTGTTGCCCCATCCTCCGTAATCCACACCTCGATACTGGCAGAGCCAAGCAGATGACCGACATCACCAAATCTCACCTCAATCCCGTCATATAACGAAATCTTCTGATCATAATCACAAGGTGCGAACAACTCCACCGCTTCCAGCGCATCTTTCATCTCATACAATGGCTCATACAAGGCCGCTCCCGAACGCTTTGCTTTACGATTCCGCCACTCTGCCTCAAATTCCTGGATATGCGCGCTGTCTCGCAGCATGATATTGCAAAGATCCGCGGTCGCAAAGGTAGAGACGATCTGTCCCTTAAATCCATGTTTACAAAGTAACGGAATCAATCCGGAATGATCAATATGCGCATGCGTCAGCAGGATACAGTCAATCTGATTCGGCGGCATGGGAATCTCCTGATTCTCATACAAATCCGGCCCTTGCTCCATTCCGCAATCAATCAAAATATGTCTGCCGGCAGCCTCCAGTAAATGGCAGCTTCCTGTCACTTCATGAGCTGCCCCGATAAATGTCAGCTTCATAATGTCAACCCCTTTTTGTTTTATTGTACCACCATTTTATTCGAAACGCACCATCTCTTTTTTCAGTCTCTGCATAATCTTTTTCTCCAATCTTGAAATATAAGATTGTGAAATTCCCAAAATATCTGCTACTTCCTTTTGCGTCTTTTCTGTTCCATCCGGGGAATCCAGCCCAAAACGCATCATCACAATCGTCCGCTCTCTTGGCGACAGACAATTGATTGCTCTTCCAAGAAGTTTTCTTTCCACCTCATTTTCAATATCCCTCGAAATCGTGTCCTCTTCCGTTCCAAGAATATCCGAAAGCAGAAGTTCATTTCCATCCCAATCCACATTCAAAGGTTCGTTGATCGAAACTTCCATCTTCGTCTTACTCGTACGTCTCAAATACATGAGGATCTCATTCTCAATACATCTGGAAGCGTACGTTGCAAGTTTAATATTTTTATCCGGTTTGAATGTATTAATCGCCTTGATAAGCCCGATCGTACCTATGGAAATCAAGTCTTCTACTCCGACTCCGGTATTATCAAATTTCTTTGCTATGTATACGACAAGTCGTAAATTATGTTCAATCAAAAGTTTTTTTGCTCTCTCATCCCGTTCTGAGCCAAGTGCTCTGATCATCCTTGCCTCTTCTTCCACTTCTAACGGTGCCGGGAGTACTTCAGAACCTCCGATATAGTGTATATCCTGTTTTTCCGGGAAAAATACTGCCCGAAAATTCGGAACTAATTTTAATTTAAACTGATTTGGTACATTTACTTTTATGACCATCTATATACCTCCTATAATAACAGCAGGATTCAAAATCATCTCATATTCCCCAGACTTCGTCACGTTCCTCGTGCTCAGTGCCAGATATGGCTTTTCTATCCACTCTTTTGTGTCACGATGTATGCACATCCGGTCAATCTGAATCACCGGCATGCTTCCTTCTTCCTCTCCTACCGTGTGGTACTTTATATATTGTATGCTATGTATTTTTTGTGTGAGAAACACACTTTTTGCTACATCTGCATTCAGTACGCTTACCGGCTTTCCATAATAATTTTCCCGCAGCTGATTTCCGGTATCAATTAACGCATCTACCGTACATTCCTTTTCTCCCAAATACAGCGTCACCTTACAGCGATATGTATGTAACCGGTACAGTATCGCAATAAAATGAAAAATTCCCTGTATCAGATAAAAGCCCACGAGTGCAAGGATAAAAAACATCCCTGCGATTCTCCTTATGTACGGATGGAATACTTCCATGATTCCTCCAAATAAAAAGCTGCATATGTAGAGTAGGACAAAAGCCTTTGCAAATAAGTTCCTGCTATGAATTCTAAGTCCAATTTTTATCATGCACGTGCTTATCAAAGTGTGAAACAATATGAATCGAAACGTATTTCCAATTGGCATGACAGATGCCATAACCGCCGCAAACGCCCCTAAAAGCGCTCCTGATATCAATGAGAAATGTGTGGCAGAACATTTCAATATCTTTTTCACGGTCAGGAGTACCAGGTAATCCATCATGAAATTCGTAAGAAATAAAACGTCTACATACAATTCGTAGTACATGTTTCACCTTTCTTCTCTTTCGAGACTAAATCGATTTTGTTCTCAAGCAAAATTATTATAGGAAATCAAGGCTTAGAAATTTGTCATAAGATAGGAAAAAGTTTTGATTATTTTTCGACAAGCCGCCATTTATTTTTGGCAAGACTAATTAGGCATAGAACCAATAAAGAATGTGCTTCGCACATTCTTGCGTCTGCGGTGGTCGCATACGACAACTTCATTGTACGCCGCAGTGCGCATCCCGCGGAGCGTTTTATGCTATAGGAAAGTTCGAACTTTCCTATAGCATAAAAAAAGTTCAGCCTCTATTGGCTGAACTTTTTTGTTTACTTTATGAACGAATCCTTATTTCTTGAAGAAATCCGGAATCTTGATAGACTGTTCTCTTACTCTGCTCTGTGTCGGTGCAGATACATTCTGATATGAAGGAGCGGATGTTCTTGTGCTCGCTGCGCTTGAATCAGCTGTTCTGGATGCATATGAAGAATATCCTGATCTTTGAGCTGTTCCCTGCTGCAGAACGGATTTACCCTGACCTTCCAGTCTTGATTTTAATTTGGAAGCAGAACCTCCAACGTTATGTAATCCTGTTGCAATAACAGTAATCGTTGCTTCATCTGTCTTGCTGTCATCGAACATTGCTCCGAAGATAATATTTGCTTCTTCGCCTGCAAGATCCTGTACATATTCTGCTGCATCACTTGCATCCATAAGCGTGATATCACCGGAAATATTGATGATAACATGTGATGCGCCTGAGATCGTAGTCTCAAGCAAAGGACTTGCAACCGCTTCCTTTACTGCTTCAAGTGCTTTATCATCGCCTTTACCATATCCGATACCGATATGCGCAATCCCTTTGTCTAGCATAACAGTCTGGATATCTGCAAAGTCCAGATTAATCAAAGACGGAACATTAATTAAATCTGTAATCCCCTGAATACCCTGCTGTAACACTTCATCTGCCTTTTTCAATGCCTCCGGCATTGTGGTTCTTCTATCAACAATCTCAAGAAGCTTGTCATTTGGAATTACGATCAGAGTATCTACATTCTCTTTTAATTTTTCGATACCTGAAAGAGCATTCTGCATACGTGTCTTGGATTCAAAACGGAAAGGTTTTGTTACAACACCTACCGTAAGTGCTCCCATATCTTTTGCGATTTTAGCTACTACAGGAGCTGCACCAGTTCCGGTTCCGCCTCCCATACCACATGTTACGAATACCATGTCAGCACCTTTAAGTGCTGCAGCGATTTCTTCTGAACTTTCTTCTGCGGCTTTTTCTCCAACTTCTGGTTTTGCTCCTGCGCCAAGACCTTTTGTAAGCTTGTCGCCAATCTGCATCAGTGTCGGAGCCTTGCATAACTGAAGGGCCTGTTTATCTGTATTGATTGCAATGAATTCTACACCAGCTATCTGCTCGTCAATCATACGGTTTACTGCGTTGTTACCGCCACCACCTACACCAATTACTATAATTCTTGCAGCAGCTTCTGATTCGTTTGTTTTAATTTCTAACAAGAGCTTCTCCTCCTTTGTTTCTTTCATTATCGTATACTCCCTCTGGGATGTATGATTTCTGCATATAGTTATATAATATAAGCTTTTCCACAAATAATCAATAGAATTTTTCGTTTTTTCTCGGGTTTTTCCTCTTTTTTTAAAGAAACCGAGGTTTTTTCCCCATTTCTTATATGTACAAACTATGTCATTTCCTAGTTATCACCATGATTTTACTTACTCCTGGGTCTGATCTTCTCCGTCTTGCGGTTCCTGCACCGGCGGCGCTGCTTCAGGCGAAGCTTGCGGTCTTTCCCCTTTTCGGAAACTGATATCTCTATTCTTGCTCGAAAACTTCTCTAGATGCAGCGTACCTTCCTGGCCTGTCAGCTTTTCCAAAAGCGGCGGAAGCTGAAGCACCTTATCCGTTATATTACTGGAACCAAGTTTTGCATAAACGGTTCCGATCCAAAGTTCAATATTACTTCCGTCACACACGATTCTGTCCGGAACCAACTCTATCTTTTTTAATGTCTGCGTAGTTTCCAGCATCGCCTCAAAAATCTTTTTATTTTTTACCGGCAATGTCTTATACAATACGGCGTCCGTTACTTCCATTCCTTCGATATAAGGAATATTCTCTCTTAACACCGTATCTTTCACTACTACAAGACCTTCTCTGTCAAAATAAATATACTCTGAGGTCCCCGCCATATAACCGACAATCTTCTTCTCTTTTACGTCCACCTTCAAAGTCCATGGATTCTTAAGAGTAATTTTCACATCTTCCATGTATGGCAGCTTTTCGTCTTTGCGTATTGCCTTTTTTATCAGTACATATATCGAATTCGTCGAAAAATCATCATTCTGCACCCAATCTGCAATCTCTGCTCTGGAGCTGTATTCATTTCCCGTAATCTCTATCTTCTGGACATGAAAAAGCACAATAAATGCCAGCGCAATAATTGCAATCCCAAGTACCAGTACCAGAAATGCATATATTTTATGGCTCTTTGGATTTTCCGGTTTATTTACCAAAACCTTCATGTTGCTTCTTGTACCTTTCCCCATGTTTCTTCCTTTGCCCCTTTCTTATTTATTTTGTCTTTCTTTATTCTACCAAACGAGACACACTCAGTACAAGCCCCATTTCCAACATCAGAAACACGACTGAGGTTCCTCCGTAACTGATGAACGGAAGCGTGATTCCCGTATTTGGTATCGTATTCGTAACTACGGCAATATTTAAGATTACCTGAATCATCATATGTGCCATTGCACCGGTTGCAATCAATGCTCCGAACAAATCCTTCGCATGCGTTGCTATCACAAAAAATCTCCAGATTAAAACCAGAAACAGGCATATGATAAACGATGCCCCAATCAGTCCCAATTCTTCGCATATGATCGAAAAAATCATATCATTTTGCGCTTCCGGAACAAATCCAAGCTTTTGTATACTGCCTCCGATGCCTTTTCCAAACAGACCCCCTGAGCCAATCGCATATAATCCTTGCAATGTTTGATATCCTTTTTCAAATTTCTCCGGATTACGCCAAATTTCCAGCCGTTCCAGCCGATAGCTTTCCAGCGCAAGAAAAACTCCCATGAATCCCGCACCTAAACCACCCAGCCAAAAAAACTGTGCATATTTGGGACTTGCCACGAATACAAGAACTACCGCAATCCCAAGAATGATAATTGCCGTACTTAAATTGTTCGTACCTACCAGTGCTACAATCGGAAGAACCGCCGCCACAACCTTGAATAAGGTTCTCAGCTTTCCGATTTTCTTAATGTTTTTTGTAACCAGGCATGCCAGAAATAAAATCACTGCTATTTTTGCATATTCTGATGGCTGAAAAGAGAATGGTCCGAAAGACAGCCATCTTTTGGACCCATTATATTCCTCTCCTATAAATAATACTGCGGTCGAAAGTCCGATCGCGATCAAATACGCTGCCGGCGCAAATGGTTTCCATACATGATAATCAATCTTTGCTGCAAAGAACATTGCTGCCAGTCCCAATACAGTCGCAAATGCCTGTTTTTTCAGATAATAGTAAGGGTCCTGGAATTTTACCTGTCCATTATATGTACTTGTACTGTACAAGATCAGCAGACCTATCACCGCCAGTATCAGTACAATTACCACAAGCCCATAATCCCATCCTATTTTCTTCTTTTCACGCGGCACACACGTTCACTCCTTATAAAGAATTTACGATTTCTTTGAATTTATCTCCGCGTTCTTCATAATTCTTAAACATACCCCAACTTGCACACGCAGGCGAAAGAAGTACCGCTTCTCCTGGGTTTGCAAGATTCACGCAAGTCATAACCGCTTCTTCAAATGTGCCTGTCAGAATAATATCTTCAAATCCATGCCTTCTTGCCGTGGCAGCAATCTTTTCTTTGGTTGCTCCTAACAGCACCAATTTCTTTACTTTCCCAGCAAAGGCCTCTATCCACTCATCATACTCTGAGTCTTTGTCGTATCCGCCCCCGATCAGGTATGTCGGTCTGTTCATCGCCTGGATCCCCTTGATCGCCGCGTCCGGATTCGTTCCTTTAGAATCATTATAGTAAGCAACTCCATTTTTCTCGCACACAAACTCGATACGATGTTCTACTCCGGCAAATTGCCTGATCACTGTTTTCACAATCTCTGCCGGAACACCATATGCAAGTGCGATAGCTGCTGCTGCCATTACATTTTCATAATTATGTATTCCCAGAAGCTTCAGTTCATCCACATGACAAAGCTCCATCTTTACTTCATTATTATAGATGATGCACTCATCTTCCAGATAAATGCCTCTTTCTAGTTTACGCTGGCTGCTGAAATATATGACATCTGCTTTCACATGTGAACCAAATTCCCGCAGCACCTCATCTTCATAATTCAACACACAGACTTGTTCCTGCGTCTGATTCTTTGCAATATCTTCTTTCGCTCGAATATATGCCTCCATCGTATGATGACGGTTCAGATGATCCGGCGTAATATTTAAAATCGCGCTCACTTTCGGACAGAATTTATCAATTGTCTCCAATTGGAAACTGCTGATTTCCGCAACCGTGACAGAATCTTCTGTGAGCGTATCTGCCACTGCTGTATATGGATTGCCGATATTGCCTACTATGTATGTACTTGGATTATAACTTCGCATGATCTCCCCAAGCAGCGCCGTCGTTGTTGTCTTTCCATTCGTACCGGTGATTGCCAGTACATCACCTTTTCCATAAGCATACGCTAATTCAATCTCTCCCCAGATCGGAATATCTGCCGCTCTCATCTTCTTCACGATTGGAAGATCTGTCGGAACTCCCGGACTCATAACGACCAGTGAAAGTCTATCTAAAATCTCTTCCGGGAATGTTCCAAGCACGATTTCCACTTGAGTTTTCTCCCCAATCTGTTGTCTCATCTTTTCTTTATCAAGTGTTTCATTTCCATCATAGAGAATGACTTTCGCACCTTTTTTTTCCAAAAGCCTGCTTGCTGCGATTCCACTGATCCCGGAACCAAATACAAGTACTTTTTTATTCATGATATCCATATGCTTCCTCCTACAGCGCCAACAATGCTATCAGACAAAGAATTGCTGTAATAACAGAAAATACCGCTACTACTCTTGTCTCCGACCATCCGCACAGTTCAAAGTGATGATGAATCGGCGCCATCTTAAAAATCCTCTTACCGCCTGTTTTCTTAAAGTATGTAACCTGTATCATAACAGATAAAACTTCTACCAGATAAATTAATCCTACAATCAATATAAATAATGGCATCTGAAGCATATATGCGGCAGACGCTACAAAACCGCCAAGCGCAAGCGAACCGGTATCTCCCATAAAAATACTCGCCGGGTATACATTGAATAATAAAAATCCAAGCAGCGCACCTACAACGGCACATGTAATCGGTTCAATACCGCTCTTTGTTCCTACTGCTACCACGGTAAAGAATGTTGCTACCAATACTGTCACGCTTGACGCAAGCCCATCCAGACCATCGGTAAAATTCACGCCATTGACCGTTCCGATCACCGCAAAGAACATAACCGGAATCGCAAGCCAGCCAAGATCAAGATATTTTCCCCCTGAAAATGGGATCAAAAGTGTCAGCGGCACGTCTGTAAACTTCACAATATAAAACGCGAATACTGCTGTGATCACAATCTGTAATGCCATCTTCTGCATCGGAAACAATCCATCCGAACGGCGAAGGACCACTTTCAGATAATCATCCAGGAATCCAACCAGGCCAAATCCAAGCGTTACGAAGAGTACCGGAATAATCTTTGGATAATCCTTGATATAAAATAACGAGGTGATTACGATACTCGCTAGGATCATGACGCCTCCCATGGTCGGTGTCCCTGCTTTTTTCAAATGGGATTTTACGCCCTCTTCACGCTCTGTCTGCCCCATCTTCAGTTTTCTTAAAAATGGTATGATAAATGGTCCCATTGCCACGCTAAGTGCAAATGCAATTAATACTGGTACTACTATAATATACTCCATACTACACCCCTTCATCTCTTTCGTTATTCTTTTTAATCTAAATCAGTATACTCTATTTGTCTTTCTTTTTCAACTATTCCTCTTGTTTTTCCCGCATGATGCTTTCATCTTTTTCATATCCAAGATACGGAAGAATATTATCAAAAATATCCCTGATCACCGGAGCCGCTATCGTTCCCCCATAATACACTCCTTGCGGATTATATATGATGCACATTCCAAGCACTTGAGGATCATCTGCCGGCGTAAATCCCATAAAAGATGAGATATATTTATTTGCGCTTCGCGGAAGCGTCTGGGAAGTTGCTGTTTTCCCTCCGATTCTATATCCGTCAATATATGCATTCTTTCCGGAACCTTCCGAAACTACACTTTCCAGGATTTCCCTCATAGTAGCCGAGATTTCTTTTGATACCACTCCCTTTTTTTCCTCAAACTCAAATTTATCCAGTTCCTGTCCTTCCTCATCCACTGTTCGTACCGCAAAATGCGGGGTCACACGTCTTCCGCCATTGATGATGGAACTAACTGTCGTTGCCAGCTGTATCGGCGTAATCTGAAAGGACTGCCCAAAAGTCATGGTTGCCAGTTCCACTAAACCAATGTCTTCCTGTTTATGCATAATCGTTCCCGCTTCTCCCGGAAGATCAATTCCCGTCATATCCATAAGACCAAACTGGCGGAAATAATCGCAGAATCTATCTGCTCCTAGCCTAAGTCCAATATCCATAAAAACAGGGTTGCAAGAATTCTGCACTCCTTGCACAAAATTCTCTGCTCCATGTCCTCCCACCTTATGACAGCGAATCCTTCGATCCTCTACTACTCTGTATCCCGGACAGGAAAACGTATCACTGGTTTTCACTACACCTTCCTCAAGGCAGGCTGCAGAAGTAATGATCTTAAATACAGACCCTGGTTCATAAGTATCATTGATGCAGCGGTTTCTCCACATCTGATTAAGAAGATCTTGTTTCTTCTCAGGCTCCATACCTTCTGTCCCTTCAACCGTATTTAGTTCAAACGGTTCGTTCAAATTAAATTCCGGCACGTTTACCATCGCAAGAATCTCTCCGTTTTGCGGATTCATCATAATAATCCCAACGCCATCCGCCTGCTTTTGCTCCATCACCCGCTCTGCTGCCTGCTGTGCATACTGCTGAATATTATAGTCAATGCTGATCTGCAAAGACTTTCCGGGAACTGGTTCCATCCTATCTTCCGCAACTCCCTCCAACTCCACGCCTCTGGCATCTGTCGTCGTCAGAATCTTCCCATTCTTTCCTTTTAATACATCTTCGTATTTCACTTCCAACCCAACAATTCCTTGATTGTCTCCTCCCGTGAATCCAAGCACTTTTGATGCGAGCTCTTCATATGGATAGTACCGTTTGAAATCCTCATCTACTTTCACGCCCTCCATCTCATATCCCCGAATTCTATCGCCAATGCTTTTGTCTACATTGGTCTTCACTCGTTCCATCGATGATACTTTCTCTACACGTTTTCTCACCACAGCCTCTTCCATTTCAAGCTCTTTTGTAAGCATCGCAATGACTCCTTCGGGATCTTTAATCTGGCTGTGTATGACTGATATGGTACATACCGTCTTGTTTGTCGCAAGTACTTTCCCATTGCGATCCAAAATCTCTCCTCTGGCCGCTTTGATATCCCGCTCTCTTTCATGCAGATCTTCTGCTTTTTTCTGATAATATTCAGCATCATATATCATAAGATAAACGAGTCTTCCCATCAGAAAAATCAACACAAAGAATGCTGCCAGAAATACCACAAAAATTTTCTTTTTATTGTACGTCTTGTTTTTCATACAAAAACCTCACACAAGCTGTTTCTATACCTTATTACAGCTTCTGTGAGGTTATTCTTCTAATCTTTTTATTCTGTCTGTGCCGGAGCCGATTTTGTAATATTCAGATATGGAAAAGCCTCTTCCATGATCCTGCGCGAAAGTTCCAATACATGTTCACTGTTCGCCTGATTATCTACATTTGGTTCGTCAATAACCACATATACAAGTACCTCCGGTTTATCTACAGGAGCAAATCCACAAAATGACAAAAGATGTTTTCCCGTTCCACGCGGAACTTTTTCCGCTGTTCCTGTCTTCGCCCCGATATCATATCCTTCCACGGCCGCTCTTTTTCCGGTACCATAAGTCATGGTCGCACGCATATATTCTTTGAGCATGCCGGAAGTCTTCTCAGATACGGTCCGTTTTACCAATACCGGATCGTTATTCTCAATTACATTCCCTTTTGAATCCTGTATCTGTTTTACGATATGCGGCTCATAGTAATTCCCGCCATTGATAAGTGAGCTAAAAGCTGCTATATTCTGTACCATGGTAAGGTTAAAACTCTGACCAAACGCATTAACTGCAAGGTCAACCGTACCCATATTCTCAGCCGTGTACAGCAATCCTGCTGTAGCCGCTTCCCCCGGAAGATCTATACCGGTATATTGTCCAAATCCAAATATCCTCTGGTATTTGCAGAAATCTTCTGCTCCGATCTCCATGCCCATATACATCAGCGCGACATTACAGGAATTCGCGATAGCCTGCTCTAGATTTTGTGTTCCATGTCCTTCTAACTTATGGCAGCCAATGTTCTGTGCTCCTGCAACCGGTCTGAGAGAACCTCCGCATACATAAGTTTCATTTCCTGTCAGCTTTCCGCTTTCCAATCCTGCCGCTATCGTAAATGGTTTCATAACAGAACCCGGTTCGTAAGTATCCGACACGCAAAAATCTCTCCAAATACCCTGCATAGCAGCTACTTTTTCTTCTTTGCTCATGCCGTCTATCTTTTCCTGCGAATAATACAGTGTCAAATCTCTTGGATTATTCAGATCATAATTCGGATAGGATGCCTGTGCAAGAATCTCACCGGTATTCGGATTTGCAATCATAACCGCCGTATTCTTGCTTCCAAGCGTCATTCCGCTTTCCGTATCCCCTTTATGCTCCTCATTAAACTCCCTGATATGTTTCTCTACGATACTTTGCAGATTCAGGTCAATCGTAGATACAACCGTATTCCCATCCACAGCGTCTTTCACGGTACGTTCAAAAGAAGCATCCGAATTCAGATATCCGTACTCTCTTCCATCCGTTCCATTGAGCACATCATTATAAGACTGCTCCAATCCGCCTGTTCCTACATTTCCGCTGGAGGTAAATCCAATCATATCTGAAGCAAGCATGTTATATGGATAAGTACGCACATAATCCTCCTCTAACCAGATACCTGCGATTTTATCTTTTTCCTTTTTTGCTTTCTTACATGCTTCTTCTATCGCTTCAAACTCCTTAGACTTTTGATAAGAGATTCCTTTTGCAAGAATCTTATACCGACTGTCTTTGTCATTTTCCAGTATATCTTTTGCTTCTGTAGTATCAATTTCAAAACAAGTCTCCAATACCTCCATCGTCTTATCAACCCGTTCTTCCTTTGCCAGAAGCACTTTGGCATCCAAAATCACATTATAAACACGTTCGCTAGTCGCTATCTTTGTTCCGTTACGATCAGTAATGTCACCTCTCTTAAACGGAATCATACGACTGTCATATTGCTGCTGTTCCAGCACCATTCTGGTATATTTTTCTCCGTTGGATGCATTAATATATGTAATCCTTCCTATTAATACAACAAAAGCTAGTACAACTGCCATAAATAGCATTACTAGCTTTTTTTGCATTTTTTTCGGAAATCTCTGTCTGATATATTGATATCGTGTTTTCCTTTTTCTTGCCATATTCCCACCTTATTTTGATGCTTTTTGTGACTGTGCAAGTACCCCGCTTTCCGGGATTGCCTCGTATTGTTTTACATAATCATTTGTAGGACTTTTGTATTCAATGATCTGTCCTGGCTGTGCATATACCATTCCAAACTCCGTTATCGCTTTCTCGCGAATCTGTTCAAGATTGATCGTGTCCATGATTGCATTATATTTTGTTGTATTTTCTTCCTGAGCTGACACTAATTCTCGCTGCAGTACGGTAATATTCTCGGAACGTGTTGTTATCTCAGACTGTAGTCTAAGATATTGCACACATACAAGCAATGTGAGTACTGCTGCTATTGTCAGATACGCCACATAGCCTGCATTAATATGTGCAGCATTCCTGCGGTTTTTCCGAACCTGCAGGCTGACTTTTTTCGGTTGTTCCACTCGCACTTCCTGTTTCCCCGGTACAGGCGCTTCTTTACGTACAGTGTTCCCATATAAATATATCTGTTGTCTTGCCATACAGTTTACTCCTTTGCTTACTTTTTATATTAATTACTCACCCTGTGTCTTTTCGAAAATCCTCAGCTTTGCGCTCTTTGAACGGCTGTTCCCCATAAGCTCGTCCTCACTTGGCAGTATCGGTTTTCTTGTAACAATTCTCCCCTTCGATACCTTGCCGCATACACAGACCGGAAACTCTCTCGGGCATGTACATGGATTTTCGTTTTTCTTAAATGCATTTTTTACGATTCGATCCTCAAGAGAATGGAATGTGATAATACACAACCTTCCTCCCGGATTCAACATTTCAATCATATCGTCCAAACTTTCTTTCAAGACCTCTAACTCCCGATTGAGTTCTATCCGGATTGCCTGAAACGTACGCTTCGCCGGATGCCCCGGCATTTTCTGAAATTTCATCGGGATTGCTTTCTTTATAATCTCGATCAGCTCTCCCGTCGTCTCTACAGGACTTTTTTTTCTCTCTATGACAATATGCTTTGCAATATTTTTTGCAAATCTATCTTCCCCATAGTCACGGATGATTCTGTAAAGTTCCTGTTCACTATAGGTATTGACAATGTCCTTTGCCGTCAGTTCCTGACGTCTGTCCATTCTCATATCCAAAGGTGCATCTTTCGTGTAGGAAAATCCTCGTTCTGCCGTATCTAACTGATAAGAGGATACGCCCAGATCAAGCATGATTCCATCCACTTTGTCAATTCCTAATGCTCTTAGCTGCAGTTTCATGTCACAATAATTACTCCTTACTATTGTAACTTTCTCCCCGAAACTGCTAAGTCGGATACCGGCCGCCTCAATCGCGGCTTCATCCTGGTCTATTCCTATAAAACTCCCCTTGTCGCCCAACCGCCGGCACACCTCGCAGGCATGTCCCCCGCCGCCAAGCGTTCCGTCTACGTAAATTCCGTCTGGCTTGATGTTCAGACCATTTACTGTCTCTTCTAATAATACTGATACATGATGAAATGACATATGAACCTCCATAAATTATATGCTAAGTCCAAGGTCTTCCATATCATTTGCGATATCTTCGATATCAGCCTCTACTTCAGCATTACGTTCATCCCAAGCTGTTTTGTTCCAAATTTCAATTCGATCTAGTACTCCTGCTAAAACAACTTCTTTTTCCAGCCCTGCATATGCTCTCAAAGCGGAAGAGATGAGCACACGACCTTGCTTATCAAGGTCCCCATCAACTGCACTTCCTAAAAAGAAACGCTTGAAGTCTCTGGCTTTTTTGTTTGTGAGTGGTAAGGTTCTTAGTTTTTCTTCGAAGGTTTTCCATTCGTTTTCAGGATAAATGAAGAGGCATCCATCCATTCCTTTTGTAATCATGAAGTTCTCCCCCAGATCTTCACGAAACTTAGATGGAATAATCAATCTGCCTTTCGCATCAATACTATGATTAAATTCTCCTGTCAACATTGGACTCACCTTCTTTCAAATGGTCTGCCACTTCTCTCCCATTTGGCACCACTATTCACCACTTTCTACCACTTAGTATCATTGTAAACCACTTTTCCAACGTTTTCAAGAGGTTTTTCATGTTTTTTTGTTTTTTTAGTAACAGTTCAGCCATGCACAAAGTCACAAAAATCTAAATTCAAACTTGTTTGAAAACGAAGATTTTTTGTGTACTTTGTATATGGCGCTCTGCCATAAGCGAGGATTCAGCCACGTATGTGGCGAAATAGGCTGCAAAGCAGCTAATCCGAGCTGTTATGGCTGAACTGTTACTTTTTTTTAATAGTGGAAAAATCCTTTGATATCGCCGTTTTCACGGAACAACAGCTATTTTGACATAACAAAGTGGGCAAGCCCACTTCAACTCTCCCATCTCCTCACTCATAAGGGGCTTGCACGCTTTGCGCGCCGAGCGTGGTCAGCTTTTGCTGACTGCCTCCGCTCACGCGTGTGCGTATCCTCCCGGAGGGTTTTGTCTTATAGGAAAAGCTTTCACGCTTTAGCGTGACAAGGTATTTCCTATAAGATAAAAAAACCCCTCCGCTTTCTCCTCGTGGGAGAAAGTGGAGGGGTCTCCATCTCTTTCTTATTCCGCTGCATTCAAACCTTCCAAATAGGTGTTGACTGCCTCATAATCTACTTCTGCTACTTCACGCGGCTGGCTATCTGCATACATACTGTAACCGGAATATCCTATCCAGCCAATGAGCGCTGCTCCAATCACCAACAAAATGCCTGTGCGCATCATATGCGCCACCTTTTCTTTTCGCATCGTTTTTTTTCTATTTGCTTTTTCTTGTTTATAACGTTCTACTTTTGCCTGACTCATCTTTCTTGCTCCTTTACTAACAACTACTCTTAAGTCTATCACATTTTCGGCAAATGTACAATAGTTTATACCACTACAATAATTCCTCCATCATTCGCATACATGCTGCTGATTCCTGCTGTGTCTAAAATCAACACCTTTTTGAGCTTTAGTTTTTGCAGGAGCTGATTCTTGACTGCTTCCGCACGTTCTTTACAGTTGCAATGACTAACCGCAAGAATCTTCTTTTCCGGCTCCTCGATTTCTTCCACAACAACATCTATCATCTTGCCCAATGCTTTCTTGATTCCTCGTGCCTGACCAAGCTGAACAATCGTTCCTTGTGGAGTAGCGCCCATATACGGTTTGATATTAAGCGCAGTAGCTACCAATGCTTTCACCCCTGACAGACGCCCGTTCTTTCGAAGCGTTTCCAAGGACTCCAGGACAAAATACGTCTTCTGCTCCTCAATATATGCTTCCACTGTCTCTATAACTTCTTCAAAGCTCATTCCTGCCTCTTCACATTCTGCAATTTTGAGTGCAATCAATGTTTCCCCGACAGATGCCGAGCGTGAATTAAACACATAGATTTGTTTTTCACCATATTCTTCCGCATACAGTTCTTTTCCAAGCATAGCACTGTTATAAGAACCGCTCAGCTCTGCCGAGAGTGTGACTGCATAAACATGCTCTGCATCACAGTGATAATATTCCATATAAGTATCCGGCGATGGACAGGATGATTTCGGGCACTCCGGACTTTCCGCTACCCTTTTCAGGAAGTCTGCCTGATCAAATGTTTCATCATCTGCAATATGATATCCTTGTATGTCTATTCCCAATGACGCTGTCACAAAATTGCCGGATTCTTTCATCTCTTTTGTCAATTCTCCACAGCTGTCAACTACTATTCTATAACTCATCTTTGCTTCCCCCTACGCCGTTTTAATGTATGCGCTTCTAGTATATGTAGTTTTTATTACTACTTATACTAATATAGCATACTTTTTGCGCAGATGCAAAGTGTTTTTTACTCAATACGTATTTTCCTGGATACTCCAAACGCAATTCCCATTTCTGCCATTAAAAATACAATCGAAGTTCCTCCGTAACTGATAAATGGAAGCGTAATACCTGTCGTTGGAATCAAGTTCGTGACTACTGCAATATTTAAGACAACCTGAATCGCAATATGTGCAAAAATACCGGTTACAATCAATGAACCGTACATATCCGGTGCATTCTGAGCAATAAATAATAACCGATACAACATAAATCCAAACAGCAACAACACAATGATTGCGCCAAATACGCCAAGTTCTTCACATATAATCGAAAGAATCATATCATTTTGTACTTCCGGAATGATCATCTTTTGCGTGCTGCTTCCCAGACCTTTCCCGAAAAATCCTCCCGATCCAATTGCATAAAGTCCCTGCATTGTCTGGAATGCCCCTTCAGCCGAATTTCCTTCCGGATCCAGCCAGGCAACAATACGCCCCCATCTGAAATCATCACTTTCTACCATATATTTCCCAAGAAACCTTACCATGATTACTATACCGGCAAGCCCTGTACCCCCTACAACCAAAAACGGCGCTGTCTTTGGGTGAATGACAAAAATCATTCCACAAGTGATCCCCATAACAATAATCGCAGAGCTTAAGTTATCTGTAATCAAGAAGACACAAGCGGCATTCACTGCTCCCCAGGCAAAGATTTCTCCCATACCTTTCCATGTCTTTACCTTTTTTCCAAGTCTACAGATAATAACCGGAATAAATATAATAATCGCAATCTTGGCAAATTCCGCTGGCTGAAGCTGCCCAAACACCGGTATCTTAATCCATCGTCTTGCTCCATATGCTTCGATCCCAATCGGCGTCAAAACCAGAAACATCAAGAAAATCGATGCAAAATATGAAAACTTTGCCACTTTAGAATACCAATGATAATCAATCTTCGATACGAAAAGCATGACAAATACGCTTGCCAGACTAATCAATGCCTGCTTTCCAAAATAAAACATATCATTGCCCCATTTTCCCTGTGCACTGTAAGAACTTGTGCTGTATAACATAACAAGTCCAAAACAAATCAAGAAAACAATGACTGCCAACAGACTATAGTCAAAATATGTATTTTCATCCTTTACCCTTTTCTCTCTTTTTGCGACCTTTTTACTTCTTTTCGCTTTCGCTGTTTTCGACATATCTATACTCCTGTTCCTTAGACCAGGATATATTCTCCTGGTCTATTAATTCATTGCCGGATGCACCGGTTTTTCATGCATAAAATAACGCTCATACCATACCAAAAAGATATATACCGTCCATATTTTCCGACTATTGTCATGTTTCCCCTTTTTATGTTCCTCCAAAAGCCGGATTAAATAAGCGGTATGGAAGAATCGCTTTGATGCTTCGCTTTCAAACATTCGTCTTACCTGTGTATAATACCTTTCTTCCCGGAGCCATACGCGAATCGGAATCGGAAATCCAAGTTTCTTCTTCTCTGCTGTTTTTTTACGGATCACTTTATCCGCCGCAGCGCGAAGAGCTACCTTCGTCTTCGGAGCTCTCACTTTATAATCAAGCGGCAGCCTTTGCGCCAGCTTCATCACTTCTTTGTCGAGAAATGGAACTCGTACCTCGAGTGAGTTTGCCATCCCCATCTTATCCCCTTTCATAAGGATATCATGAACAAGCCATAAATGCATGTCCACATACTGCATTTTCGTTACCGGATCCTTTCCTTGTACCCTTTTATAGAGTGGCGCTGTTACTCTTTGGATTCCCGGAACGCATCCTTTTTTGAGAAGCTTATCCGCTTCTCTTTCTGTAAAAATCGTCGTTGCATTCGCAAAATAACGCTCTTCTAATGTCTTTCCATGGCGCATCAAAAATCCGCGTCCTTTCATTTCCCTTGGCATACACCTTTCGGCAAATCTCCCCAAAAAACGGCGCATCCACATCGGTATCCGGTCAAATCCATTATATTCCAATGGCTCGCAATAAATATTATAACCACCGAACAATTCATCCGACCCTTCTCCTGAAAGCACCACTTTCACCTTTTTTGCGGCTTCTTTGCTCAAAAAATAGAGCGCGACTGCTGCCGGGTCTGCTACTGGTTCGTCCATATAATAAGTAAAGTCCGAAAGCACATCCCAGTATTCCTGCGGCGTTATGACTTTACTGTCGTTTTTCATGCCGATACTGTCGGCAAATTCTTTGGCATCCTGAATCTCGCTGTATTTTTGATCATCAAATCCTACCGTGAATGTATGGTCAACCTGTGAAAGATAGGTCAAGTAACTGGAATCCACCCCGCTTGAAAGATACGACGCTACTTCTACGTCACTGATTTTATGCATCTTCACAGACTCTTTCATCGTCTCTTCCACTTCATTGACAACTTCTTCAAAAGATTTATCAGTATCTCCTGTGAAATTTGGCTCAAAATAACGTACGGCCTTCATCTTCCCATCCTGGTACACAAAATAATACCCTGGCTGCAGACAGTATACTCCTTTGAAAAAAGTCTCATTCGTCGGAACAAACTGAAAAGAAAGATAATTGCCAAGCGCTTTTTCATTAAATACCTTCTCAAAATGCGGATGCTCCAGAAAACTTTTAATCTCAGATCCAAACAAAAAGGTGCCATTCATTTTCGCATAATAAAATGGCTTGATCCCAAACATATCTCTGGCGCCAAATAATTTTTTTTCATTGCGGTCCCAGATTACAAAAGCATACATTCCTCTTAGACGCTCGACCAGCTTTTCTCCCCACTGCTCATACCCATGCAGCAACGTTTCCGAATCGGTATTCGTCACAAATACGTGTCCGGCTTGGATAAGCTCGTCCCGCAATTCCTGATAATTGTAGATTTCTCCATTAAATGTCAGTACTTTCGAACCATCCTCATTATATAACGGCTGATTTCCTGTCTCACCGATATCAATAATACTAAGACGACGAAAACCAAGCGCCGCATCTTCATCTGTAAACATTCCCGCGCTGTCAGGTCCTCTGTGAACAATCGTATTCATCATATTCTCAAGCACGCGCTCTTTATCTTCCAATGTACCTACGAATCCTGTAAATCCACACATTTATTATTCTCCCTTAATTAACTAAAATAGGATGACCATCTATGGTCATCCTATATTATACCCGCATTCTTTTATGAACACAACTTCTTTTATAATTTGTGTAACTCTTCCTGGCAAATCACCTTAATTCCTGCCTTTGATAATACGGAAACTGCCTTATCATTATCAGCAACACGGATAATCATGTATGCGCTTCCAACACTTCTTGTATTGAATGCATACATATATTCAAGGTTGACATCATTTTCTCCCAACACTTCCAATACTTTATACAATGCGCCCGGTTCATCCGGAATTGCCACTGCAAGTACTTTTGTGATAGAGCATACATACCCTGCGTCTTTTAACACACATGCTGTCTTGTAAGAATCATCCGCAATCACACGCAAAATCCCGAAATCTCTGGTGTCTGCCACGGATAATGCCCGCATATTAATATCATTATCATATAATACTTTTGTAAATTCTGCGATTTTTCCCGGTGTATTTTCTACAAATACAGAAATCTGTCTTACTGTCATGCCCCTGACCTCCTTCTAATATAAATTACGTTTATCAATCACACGTTTCGCCTTGCCCTCACTTCGTGCGATTGTTTTCGGCGCAACAAGTTTTACTTTTGCATAAATACCAAGCATTGCTTTTAAAGCTCCTATCAGTTCTTTTTCTCTCTCTGCCATCTGACTTAAAGAATCAGAGAACATCTCCGGTGTCATCTCAACCTGAACTTCGATGGTATCACTGTTATTAACCCTGTCAACCACAATCTGATAATTGGCGGCATAACCCTTATTCAAAAGGACTGTCTCAATCTGTGACGGGAATACATTGACTCCTTTAACTATAAGCATGTCATCACTTCTTCCCATCGGTTTTGTCATCTTTACATGCGTCCTTCCACATGAACATTTTTCTCTGCTTAATACGCAAATATCACGCGTTCTATAACGCAGAAGCGGAAATGCTTCTTTCGTAATGCTCGTAAATACAAGTTCTCCCTTTTCTCCCTCCGGAAGCACTTCACCTGTGACCGGGTTAATAATTTCTGCAATGAAATGATCTTCATTGATATGCATACCGCTTTGTGAACTGCATTCAAAAGAAACACCTGGCCCGGAAATCTCTGTCAAGCCATAAATATCGTACGCTTTAATTCCAAGTGATTTCTGGATATCCTGACGCATCTCTTCTGTCCACGCCTCTGCACCGAAAATACCTGCTTTTAATTTGATCTCATCCTGCATACCTTTCTCATGAATGCATTCTGCCAAATATGCCGCATAAGAAGGAGTACAGCAAAGAATCGTAGAACCTAGATCTGTCATAAACTGAATCTGACGCTCTGTATTCCCAGATGACATCGGAAGTGTTAAGCTTCCCACTTTATGAGAACCTCCATTAAGTCCTGGTCCTCCTGTAAACAGCCCGTATCCATAGCTCACATGTACTACGTCCTCCTTCGTTCCTCCTGCTGCCATGATAGCTCTCGCACAGCAGTCTTCCCACAAATCAAGATCATGTTGTGTGTAAAACGCAACCACTCTTCTTCCTGTCGTACCACTTGTGGACTGGATTCTCACACAATCACCAAGCGGTACTGCTACCAAGCCATACGGATATGCTTCTCTTAAATCTTCTTTCGTAATAAATGGAAGTTTATGTAAGTCTTCTGTAGATCGGATATCTGACGGAGTAATTCCTTTCTCATCCATCTTCTTTCTATAATATGGTACGTTATCATACACATGCTTTACCTGTTTTACAAGTCTTTCATCCTGCCATGCTTTAATCTGCTCTCTTGAGGCACATTCAATCTCCGGTTGATAATAATGTTCCATTGATGTTCATCCTTTCTCTTCCCATTTCTTGATGCTATTTAATATAATAACATTTCTCCCGCCATTCGTAAATGGATATATTTAATCTTTTAACGTGGAAAAGTGCCGCATTCATACACGACACTTTTAACACGTTCTCTATCATTATCTACGTGTACATTCATCTTTACATAAATGTGCTGGCTTTGCATCAAACTCCGGATTGAATGCATAAAAGTTTCTGCTGTCAAGATTATCCTGTACGATTCTTAAAGCTTCGCCGAATCTTTGGTAATGTACGATTTCTCTTGCCCGCAAGAAGCGAATTGGATCTGCAATTTCCGGATCTTTAATAAGACGCAGGATATTATCATAAGTCGTTCTTGCTTTTTGTTCTGCAGCCATATCTTCATGTAAATCTGTGATCGGGTCTCCTTTAGACTGCAAATACGTTGCTGTCCAAGGAGTTCCTCCTGCTGACTGCGGCCAAAGCGCCAACGTATGATCTACATAATATTTATCAAATCCGGATGCTTTGATCTCCTCCGGAGATAGGTTTTTTGTCAGCTGATATACGATTGCACAAATCATCTCCATGTGGGCCAGCTCTTCTGTACCTACAGAAGCCTCTAAAATGTTCCCGTCTGTGAAATATGAGGACAAGCGTGAGGTTTTCGGTTTTAAGGTACATAGCTTTTCAACTTTTGATAAAATAAAAAAATATGATCAAACAGAAAACCCTCAACGTGCCGAAAAGCCTTATTCTATCGAGGTTAGCAAGACAAAACGAACTATAAATTTATATGTTGTTGCTTCTACAAAATTTCAAATTACTGTTTAAATTGACACCAGACCCGTTTGCCTTTTCTATGGACAAGCGGGTCTAATTTTCCGTACTAAACCACACCAGTGGAAAAATTATTTGATATGTTTAGCTACAGTTGACGCTGTTTGCAAAATCGGGTATAATGTACTAAAACACACCACCGAAACAAAAATTATGAGTGGTTTAATGTAGAGGTGAGCTTATGCTTAGTGAACAGGATAAAATAATTCTCGGTAAAATTTTCTTGGACTATAATTTTACAATGACAACAGCCCAACTGAATAAGGAAAAGCTATACTATAGAGATATTCAGCGAATGTTAGACGAAGGTTTGATCGAAAAGATCAAGCGAGGTTATTATCACTGGATTGAGGATTACGGTACAAGTGAGGTTGCTCTAATCAACAGCCTTTTTCCAGATGCGGTGCTTTGTATGGAAACGGCACTTTTCTATTACAAGTACAACGACAGAAACCCTGCGGAATGGAATATCACCGTTGATAAAAACACTTCCAGACGGCGAACAAAAATAGATTATCCTTTTGTCAAAGCATACCGAGTAGAACCTGCGTTACTCTCTCTCGGTGAAACGAATGGCATTATCGAGTTTACAAATGTTCGCATATACGACCGTGACCGTACTGTTTGCGATGTCCTGCGAAATATGAGTAAGATGGATAAAGAAATTTTCAATAAGGCAATTCAGAACTATGTAAAAGACCCTCAAAAAAATATTCCCAACCTTATGGAATATGCGAAAGCATTGAGAGTGCAGAAGAAAGTAAACGATTTGATTGGAGTGTGGTTGTAATGGCAGATATAGCAGCTTCCGTTTTGGCAAAGCTCAAAAATAAAGCAAAGGCTTCAGGTATCACCTATCAGCAGTGCCTACAGCTTTTTGTGCAGGAAGAATTTTTGCGAAAGCTCTCAAAGTCTGGTTATGATAATTTTCTCATATTAAAGGGCGGCTTGTTTATTTATACTCTGACAAACTTTGAAAGCCGAGCAACGATTGATGTTGACTTCTTGCTTGTTGGATATAAAAATTCAATGGATACGGTTAAGGACTTGATTTGCAAAATTATAGACACGCCTACGGGTAATGATTATATCACAATGACGGCACAGTGCTTTGAGGAAATCTCACCGCAGAGGAAGTACCACGGTATCAGCACACAGATTATTGCACAAGTCAAAAATGTGCGTGTACCGTTCAATATTGATATAGGCGTAGGCGATGTTATTGTACCAAAACCAGAACACCGTAAAATCAATACGCAGCTTCCAGATTTTGAAACACCCATAATCAGAACATACTCTCTTGAAAGTACCATTGCTGAGAAATTTGATGCCATACTGCAACGGTTTGAGCTGACAAGCAGAATGAAAGATTTTTACGATATTTATTATCTTTCAAGGACATTCGATTTTGAGGGTGCAAAATTGCAGGCAGCTATATTTGAAACCTTACAGCGGCGTAGTACTCCCTATGACAGAGATAGCTTTAAGCGTGTTGTGGCACTTGCCGAGGATGTGGATATTCAGAAGCGGTGGAAACACTTTTTGAAAACAATCAAAGATGAAACACTTGAATTTTCATTTGTCATTGCTGTAATGCAGGCCTTTCTTGAGCCTGTATTCAATGCGATTGTGAATGAGGATGAGTGGTTTTGCTTTTGGGAAAGCAGCCACAATGTGTGGATAACCCACCTAACGAAAGGTAAATGATACTAATGCAGCCATTAATTAGAGATATTATTTTATCAATTTCAAACGATGTTATAAGTAATCTTCCACAATCTTTTGACAAGACATACTATGGGAAAATGAGTTACTCCAGAAAAAACACTGTTCTTGATTCTGATAAAAAACTTTTGAAAAAAACAATAGGATTCGAAATAGCATTCATTCATGTTATTGCATACTTTTTGGCATATAGCATGGACTGCCCGCAGGAATATACTCATATACTAAGTATCCTTGATACCGATAAATTATTTTCGTGGTATAAAATAAAGGATAGCATTATGCCTTTACAATTAAATGATTGTAACATACCTACAGAAAAAGAAATATATGAGTTAATAAATGAGCATGACAAATTTGTTGATAAAGATGTTAAGAAAAAATTAGGACAGTTTTATACTCCTACAGGAATAGCACAAAAAATGGTGTTTGAAGTTAAAAATGAGTTAAAAGCTCTATCTGAACGAGATTTAGTGGTGGATCCCGCCTGTGGAACTGGTGTTTTTATTGTTGAGACTGTTAAACAGATGAGTGCTTTTCTTTCGTTTGATGAATTAATTAAGTTTGTTGAAAACAATATATTTGCCTATGATGTAAATCCGTTTTCGGTTATTGCAACTAAAATAAGTGTTTTAAATACATTGTTGGAGATAGCACCTGATTGTGTGCAGAAAAGCAATCTTTCATTTGCTATTCCAGCACTAAATAACATAAAATGGAAAAACACAATTGCCGATAAAGAGGAAAATAAATTTTCGATTATACTTGGCAATCCCCCCTATTTTAAATTAGATTCCAAAGCACTAAAAGATATAGATGGATATGATACCATAATATATGGTCAGCCAAATATATATTCTCTGTTTATGCATTGGGGAATATCTCATTTGTGTACCAATGGTACAATGAGTTTTATTGTGCCTCAATCTATTCGTTCTGGGCTCTACTTTAAGAATCTTCGTGAGGAAATGAAAGGGTTGAGAATTAAATCAATATTACACATTAATTCGAGACAAAACATATTTGACAGAGCAGAACAAGCAGTTTTAATAATCTGTTTGCAAAACAAACCTGTATCTAATACTAAAACAAGAATACAATTTATCAATGGCAATCAGAATGTGTTATCCGAATTTTCAATATCTCGCTCAAAATTGATGATGGATAAGGATAATAATTACATGTTTATTATTAACAAAAAATCTGAAATGTACGATGTATTGGAAAAAGTTTATAATAATGGCACAACGCTATCTGCCAATGACTCGTTAGTCAAATTTTCTAATGGTTTATTTGTATGGAATCAACATAAAGAATCACTCGCTGATTCCTCTGATGAAGCTATACCAATTGTATATGGTGGAGATGTTCAGCCTGTAAAGTTTCAATTCATTACCTCTTGGACTAACGATGAACGAAAGGCATTTGCGAAAATAACAGATAAAACTAGTTCTTATGTTTTATCAGGTAAAAGATTATTGGTACAACGGACAACTAACTTTGAAAAAGACATACGATTAAAAGCATGCCTAATATCCGATGACTTCTTGGAAAATTATGATAGATATTTTTTAGAAAATCACGTAAATTTCTTATGTTGCAGCTCTGGAAAAGAAGCAATCTTAACGGATGAACTAATGTATTATTATTTGGGATTACTTAACTCAAAATTAATAAATTATGTTTTTATAAGTAAAAGCGGTAATACACAAGTATCAGCAAACGAATTGAATCTACTTCCATTTTCTAAAAGTAACGCAAAAGATATTTCGGCATTTGTCTCAAAATATTTATCAGAGTTAAGAAAACATCAAGAAGAATTGGATAGGCTTGTATGTGAAGCATATGATTTATCCGTTAATGAAATAAATATGATTATAGATTATTGAGGTGAAGCATTTATGAAGAAACTACAGTTTAAAACAAATTCACGCCATATTAGCCAATTAGGGCGTGAGCTTGTTACAGATTTTGTAACAGCATTAGTGGAACTTATTAAAAACTCTTATGACGCGGATGCCTATGGTGTGAAAATCATTTTGGATAAACCCAATACCCCACAAAGCAAGATTGTTCTAATTGATACTGGTACAGGTATGACACAATCGGACTTTGAAAATAAGTGGATGGTAATTGGTACAAACAATAAAATTACTGAACCTTATACCCCTAAAGGCAGAAAAAAGGCAGGCAAAAAAGGTATTGGTAGATTTTCAGTTGAGCGTTTAGCAGAAAAAGTTCACATTTTCTCATTTCCAGAATCTGAATCACCATACAGAGTAGATATTAACTGGAATAGTTTTGAGGAAATAAATATTCCTGCATTGACTCAAAGAATTGATATACTAAAAGACCATCAAGAATCTACAGCTGCAAAATTTATTTGTAATCAGCTTGATTATTTTATGGTTACCGATAAGATTCTTCAAGAAGATAAAGACGCCGTGGAATCAATACTCGGAACAAAAAGTTTTGAATACCCTATGTTTTATAGCGGCGAAACACTTAGTTTGTTTGAAGATAAAGTCGTGCCAATCATAAAGAAATATGAAGATATTGAATTACTGATTGGTGATGTTTCAAGCTCTTTGGATACTATAGATTTGCAAGGTGAATCAGAAGTATTTACTATGCTTGATGAGTTATATACTAAATATAACCTATCTAACTCTCAAACTGGTATGATTTTAATTATGGAAGGTTTGAGAGATGAATGGAAACAAAGAGATATTGACAAGCTCCAAAAAGAATTACGCTTATTAGTAGCTCCAGATTTTATCGAAAGCGACCCATTCAAAATTGAATTAGTTGCTCCCGAGTTTAAAGTAGAGGATATTGTATTAGTCAATGAAATCCTTGATTTAAGATATGCTAAAATTGATGCTGAGATTTTTGATAATGCTCAAAAATCGCGCATAACTTATATTGATAGGGAAGGAAAAAATGACATTGTTGAAGAGAACTATGAAAAGCCTTTGTTATGTGGAAATCTGAAAGCGGAAATATACTTCTTCCTAAGAGACAGTGCAAATTTATCTGATGCCGAGTCTGGGTATAATTTTAGATTTGCTCAAAGAATTCTTGACACATATTGTGGAATTAAGATTTATCGAGACAATTTTAGAGTTAAGCCATACGGAGACATTGGGAATGACTGGCTTTTGCTTGACCAAAAAAAGGTAAAAGATACACATGGATACCTGGTAGGTAATAATCAGGTTATAGGTGTGGTTAAGATTGGGGATGAAACTAATCCTCTATTAATTGATGCAACCAACAGAGAAGGAATCATAGAAACTGAAGCTTACTTGCAGCTTGTTGGCTTTTTAACTAGATGTACAAATCTTATTAGTGATGTTAGAAGAAAGGCATATTTGGCTGAGCAGGAAGAAATTCAAAAACTTGCGAATGAAAAAAAGAAGATTGATTCTCAATTCGAAAACTTAAAGAAGCTATATAAGGAAGATGATTTTGTAAAGCAAATTGGAAAATTATCTTCTAATGATACAGATGTTTCAGCTCAAAAAATTGATGAACTTCTGAAAACATATATTGAGCATACAGAAAAGAAAAAGCAAGGAATCGAAAAAATCCAAAACGATTATAATAGACACTATTCAGAAACTCAAAAAGCATATCAAGCCAAAATTCATTTTCAAGAAAGTGAATTGAACCTTTATAAAAATCTGGCATCATTGGGCATGCTAACGGGGTCATTTGGACACGAAACAAGTGACATTGTTAGCAGAATACAAACGAGCTTGCTTCTTGTTAATCTTTATTTGGATAATGGTATGGATTCAAACCAAATTAAAGATGTTGTAGCTATTGTTAGTGGAGATTTTGATCGTATATATGCATATAGTAATTTAATTGTTAATTTTTTACGCAAGCGAAAAAGAACTCTTGATTCAGAAATCAATCTCAGTAGTGCATTGAGAGAAATTGGCGGGTTTTATCAAACTATAGTTAAGTCTTTTGATATTACTTTAAACTTTGTATGTGAAGAAACAATAGAATACAAAATTAAACAAATTGATTTTGAGTCCATAGTCATCAACATGATAACAAACGCTTTTGAGCAAGTTAAGGGACGAGAAAACCGTAAAATTACTGTTACTATTTCCCAGAGCACTTCGCATTTAATAATCTATTTTGAAGATTCGGGGGCGGGGGTTCCAGAAGGAAAAGAAAAAGAGATTTTTAGACCTTTTGAAACTACAAAGGAAAACGGGATTGGATTAGGATTGAATATTGTTAAAGATATTGTAGAAAAATATCACGGGGATATATCTGTTAAGCATTCTGAAACTTTGCTTGGAGCGAAATTTATTGTAGCATTACCAAAAGGAGATGAGTAAGATGGATGAATTGATTGGTCTATTTATTGAAGACGAGGCTGCAAATGTAGACATATACACTCGACTTTTTGCTCTTGAAGGACTGAAGCTTGATTGTTTAGATAAGCTTCCATTAACAGTTGACGGCTATTATGATATTATTTTGGAGAAGAATGTAGATTTTTTAATTATTGACTTTCATTTAGAGAAACAGGTCACATATAAAGGTATAGATGTGCTAAAAGAAATACGAAAACATGATAGTACAATCTATGCTGTTCTTTTAACCAATTATGAGCTTGATGATTTTGCAGACCAGTTTGGTGATTATGACTATGAGTTGCAAAAATCAGAAATTACTTCTCGTTATAAAAATGTTGCAGAAAAGATAAAGAGAGCTTGTGATTTAAGAAAAGAGAACTTGATGTATAAAGCTGTTGAAATCAAGCAACAACAAGAAACCGAAACTATTCGTTTGTTACAAGAAATTAGTTCAAAGTTGGATGAAAAAAAATAACAGAGGATATCATTATGGAATATATAAGAAAACAGCGTTGGGCAAATTACTCAAGCCCTAAGTGCAAAGAATACTTAAGAAATGACTTTTCTCATGAATGTGCATATTGCAAATTGCAAGAACAAGAAGTAGGAATAGTCGGTTTGGACTTTTTTGAAATAGACCATTTTAAGCCGCAGTCTTTGAATTTGCCTGATACACATCAATATCATAATTTATACTATTCTTGTGAAAAGTGTAATAGCGAGAAAAGTGATATTTGGGATACAAAACTACTCGACCCTTGTACTGACGATATTTTTTCTGGAAGTAACCCTGCTATTGTAGGAGGAAAAAAAGAGAATCATTATAAATATATTGCCCAAAACGATAGAGGAACCTTTTATATTAATACCTTTAAACTTAATTCTAGAAAACAAATCCGTTTCAGAGAAGCAAGAGAAAATCACAAAAACAACTTACACACGATTAATACTCTCATTGATGAAATATTATTGAAATTTCAACACAATGCCGAATTACACGATTTAAAAGATTTGATATTTCAATTAGACAACCTTAGACATTTAAAGCAGCAGGAACTTGAAAAGCTACCTAAAGATGAAATGTTCGAAAAAGCAGAAGAATATCTAAATGATAAAGGAATTGAAAACAATCTGGTATTTGAAGAATTTAATATGGATATTAAGATGAAGTTCAATGGTAGTACATATTATTGCGAACTCTTGGTAGATAACTCAGTGGAAGAAAAAATAGAATATAAAAAAAACATAAGTGTAGAAAAGTTGACTACTTGGTTTGAAAAATTAACTTCTGATTTTGGGATTTTGTTTTATTATCCTAGAATAAACCGCATGTATTTTTATCCTGTTTCAAATAATTTGACACTTTCAGAAATTACTGATGGAAAAAAAATAAGACAAATAAAAATCGATGCCAAGTGTTTATTATAGAAAGTTAGACCTAATGGTATCTTTTTCTTAACTTGAGACCTACAGAAGCCTTAGAAATGTTCCATTTCCCAAAATCACCCGAACAGCCGCTATTTATGGGCTTTTGGATGGGTGGATTTATGACGGCGGACAAGCCGGTACGGGGAGAACAATCATTATACATACGCCGAGCAACCTACCGTTATCGGACAAGGCTCTCAGCGTGGAATCAACATCTATTGTGCCATTCCTGCCGCATAAGTCTTGCACCTTTGTAAGATGAATTACCGCTATATATAATGAAGTTGTAAGGAGGTCAATGTCCTATGAGAGAAAAGAAAACTCACATATATGTGGATAGCCAAGAAAAAAGCATTTTATTACATAGTGATTATTCTCAAGCGTGGCGATATTTATTACGCCAAATTAAACCCCGTTGTCGGCTCAGAGCAAGGCGGCAAGCACAGACCCGTACTTATTATCTCTAACGACAAAGGCAACAAACACAGCATTACGGGCATTGTGGCGGCAATTACGGGCAAGGAACACGCCAAACCTAATTTACCGCTCATGTTATCGTGAATGATTGTGAGTGCCTTGAAAAAAACTCTATCATATTGCTTGAGCAAATCAGAACGCTCGACAAACAACGCCTGCAAGAGTACATCGGTACTTTTGACAGGCGTTTAATGATGTCGGTAGATAAGGCTTTAGCTATCAGCATCGGCATTTCAAAAAAGGACTAACCCCTCTGTTATATCGTACAAACCCTTATAAATATCTTATAGAAAGCAAAAACAGCTTTCTATAAGCATGCAATATAGCGAGGTGGTGTTGATGATTGAAATGTCGTGAGTTTATCTATGTCGGAGAGCCTGCTCCGCAAATCACCGAACAGGCATACACAGCGTTTTATCTGCATCTTCAAAAGTCAATACTTGCTTCTTTAGAAAAAAGGGAGCTTTTGACTCATTCGCAATATAGCCGCTGTATCGAGGAAATAGAAAAGCAATACAGTCAGAAAAACCGCAGCCAAGCCTAACCGCTTAGCTCTTTACATATAGAAATGTGCGATTTCATAATTTGCACATTCGACATACACGCAATCACTCACTATACTTAAACTACGGCAAGTCATTGTCGGGAAACACCGCAAGGGTATACCTATATGCCCTGAAAAGACGGACATAAATAAGGAAAGGAGAGGTTTTATGCCAACATTACAATATGAACTCTTAAACCAAGAGAAAAAAATGCAGGAAACGAAAAAAAGAGTTGCCGCCTATTGCCGTGTTTCTACAGACAATGAAGACCAAGCCAATTCTTTTGAAAGCCAACGCACGTTTTTCCGCCAATATATCGAGCGTAATCCCGATTGGGAGCTTTATGCCATATTTGCCGATGAGGGCATCTCTGGAACGAACACAAAAAAGCGAAAAGAATTTAACCGTATGATTGAGTGTGCAAAAAACGGTGATTTTGATTTGATTATTACAAAGGAGATTTCCCGTTTTGCGAGAAATACCCTTGATAGCATATTCTATACCCGTGACCTCAAAAAGCACGGTGTCGGCGTTATCTTTCTGAACGATAATATCAACACCTTAGACGGCGATGCGGAGCTTCGCCTTGCCATTATGTCCTCTATCGCACAGGAGGAAAGCCGCAAGACTTCCGAGCGTGTGAAATGGGGACAGAAACGCCAGATGGAGCAAGGCGTTGTGTTTGGACGAAGTATGCTCGGCTACGATGTAAAGGACGGGAAAATGACTATCAATGAGGAGGGGGCGAAAATCGTCCGTCTTATCTTCCATAAGTTCGTGGACGAGGGAAAAGGTACTCATGTTATCGCCCGTGAGCTTCGTGAGGAAGGTATCGAGCCTATGCGTGCCAAGGAATGGCAGAATACGGTTATTCTCCGTGTTATCCGCAACGAAAAATACTGCGGCGATTTAGTGCAGAAGAAAACCTATACGCCAGACTTCCTATCCCATGAAAAGAAGTACAACCGAGGACAGGAGGAATTTGTCATTATCAAAGACCACCACGAGCCGATTATCTCCCGTGAGCTTTTCGATAAGGCAAACCGCATTTTGGATGTAAAATCGCTTTCGCAGGAGGGCAAGGCAAAACACAGCAACCGCTATCCATTCTCTGGGAAAATCAAATGCGGCAGATGCGGAGCAAGCTATGTCGCCCGATATAAGACCCGCAAAGACGGGAGCAGATACAAAGCGTGGCGTTGCTATGAAGCGGCAAATCACGGCAGACCGCACATTGACAAGGCGGGCAACAAGAAAGGCTGCTCTGGCGAGAGTATCCGCAATGAGGATGCGATTTATTTATTGTACCTTGTTTGCAGGGAGCTGAAAATCAACCGCCAGAAAGTTGTCGATAATCTCACCAAGACGATTGACTTATGTTTGCGGATAGATCTAACAGGAACAAGTACAAGTGCCTTATCGGAAAAAATCGAGGAAGTGGGGAAAAAGCGAACAGGTCTTATAGACCTCTATACAAGCGGCGACATAGACAAAACCGAGTTTACTGCTTTAAGAGCCAAGTATGACGAGGATATTGAAAAGCTAAAGTCTACAATGGAGGGCATTGAACAGCAGCAAGCAATGATACTAAAACAGCAGGAATTGATGGTGGATATAAGGAACGCCATTGACGAACTGATTAACGGTATCCAGTACGAGGATGAATACTACACCCAGATACTCGACAAGATGGTAATCAACGATAAAAACCACATAGATGTTTATTTGAAGATGCTGCCGCATAAGTGGAGCTTTACGGGGGCAAAGGGCGTTACGGGGGCTTTAGAAACGCTTGCGGAGAAGCGTCCACTGGAAGCTTCCCCGCACACTGAGGCGAAAAAAGCTGAAGCCTCAGAAAACTCCATTTCTGAGGCTTCACTACCAATGTCGGTAAGCACACCTGTTACCTGACTGTAAGGCATCGTGTAACGTTGTGACAGATACCGCATGGATGCTGCCAATTCACCGTCCGGACCTCCAAACTGACTGATGATGACCTGGGCCATCTTTGGATTGGTCTGAGTAATTTTCACTGGATATTGTAAACGTTTTTCATAATTCCACATATATTAGCACCCTCCTTCCATCCATGGCCACGGTTCGTCCGTCCAGTTCCATCTGTCATCACAACTCATTACTGCATCATCCACGAGAAGCGGTCCATAATACTTCGCATATTCTTCCAAAGCTGCTTTCCTAAGTTCACGATATTCTTCAAAATGTTTCAAAGCCTCTCTGTCATGCTTATGAGTATCCAAAAATAATTTTGTATCATCCACAACAAAACTGACTTTACTAATAAAACTTAAAAGTTCTTCTCTGCTTCGTCTCTCACTCATGCCTTGTGTCCCCCTCTCCCACAAAATGGCATATTCAGTTGCTCAAATATCGTTCCGTTCCTAAAAGCCTCCTCCTTGCAATAAATATCTTTCCACTCCTGCCACGGTACATATGCCATTGCAAGACTCATCCATTCCGGAGTCTTTTTCCTGTTTTCTTTGTCACATCCACACCCTGTATCAGATGGCGGATTCATCCGTTCCATACGCCTTTGATGCATTTCGTGGCATCTGCATTCTTCTCTTCCATATGGCGGATGCTGCATATATTGCTGCATATTGTTTCTATAGTTTCGCATATATGCATCCCCTTTCTTCTTCATTACACTTTTATCATATGCATCCGCCATCAAAAATGTTATCGTCTCATTCCTTTCTGCTTACAATATGTAACCAGTATGTCTAAAAATTCACCTGTCGTAGGTTTGTCAAGCAATGGATACGGTGTCATCTGTTTTAACAATTTTTTATTTCCCCGTTCCCAGCATACCGTTATCACTGTCCTAATATTTCTTTCAATGCTGCTGACAGACGCATGAAAACGCTCTGCAATTGCCGGATACATACTTTTTGTAATTGCCAGCAAATAATCTTCATCTTGCAGTGCAAGTGAAACTGCATATTGCAAATATCTGTATCCGTGATAAGTAGAATGAATTCCCAATTCATGAATCAATAATTCTATCCCTTCCATGTCCATTCCTTTCTCTTACATCTCATCACCACCCTTTCAATTTACCTTAATTTTACACATTTTGACACCCAATCGGCATATCTTGTCACTATATGGCGTAATTCGATATTTTCTGGCAAAAAAAGAACACGCCGAAGCGCATTCTTTTTATTTTTTACACTTATTTTTGCGATATTTCGCCAAGAGTCATTTCCAAAACTTCTTCGCTATATTCTCCATTTCTTCCCGGAACCTGGATGGTGACTTCTACCGTCTCCCCTGCTTTATAATATTCAAGCTGTGATTTCAAGGCCTCCATAGATTCAACTCTTGTTCCATCAAACTTAGTAATAATATTCCCTTTTGTAATTCCTGCTTTTTCTGCTGCACCGCCTTCCATCACTTTGGATACAAATACGCCTGTCGGCATACTATATAATTGTGCGCTTTGTGAATTCACATCAAGCCCTTCAATACCAATATAGCCTCGTTCCTCCTCATCTACTTTTGTACGCGTTGTTTTATTCATCAAAGCTGTAATAATATCCGACACATCAGATACGGGAATTGCATACCCCATACCTTCCACAGCATCTGCATTCACTTTCACTGTATTGATTCCAATAACCTCACCATTAATATTAAGGAGTGCTCCCCCACTATTTCCAGGATTAATTGCTGCATCTGTCTGTACATATTTTACAGAGTTATTCACATTCTCTTCACTATTCCCACCAAGTGCACGTTGCGTTGCGCTGACAATTCCAGTCGTTACAGACTGACCATAGCCAAGGGCATTTCCAATTGCAATTGCAGGCTCTCCTACTTTCAATGCGGAAGAATCACCTAGGGTGGCAACTGCAATCTCCTCCATTGTATCATCTGAAATATCCTCAAGTGAAACAGCTATAACAGCAAGATCTTTTTCGGAATCTGTTCCCTTAACATATGCTTTTACACTGGTTTCATCCACAAAGCTGACAGTCAAAGTATTACTTCCTTCTATCACATGATTATTTGTCACAAGCAATAACTCTGTCTCATTCTGTCCGATAATGATACCGGATCCGCTGCTTTGTATCTCTTGCGCATAAGATCCCCCAAAGAAACTTTGTACTTCCTGCAAGCTTAGATTTGTAATCGATACGATTGACGGCATCGCTCTTTCTACTACATCACTGATATCCGATGTCGTCACACTACTGCTGTGATTAAGCTTTGTGCTGTACACCTCTGTATTTGTCTTGCCTGCAGCTGAGATTTTTCTTACATCCGTTCCAAGCATCTTTCCAAGTGCAAAATTCGTCGTCCACATAGCACTTCCACTAATCGTTCCAAATATCAATGCCAAGCATGCTACAGACACAACCTTGGGTATCTTTTTTTGCTTCTTTTGCTTTTTCAATTTTATACCCTCTTGTGCTCCTCCCATAGCAGGCTCTGCTTCCTCAATAACTTCTTCAAATTCTTCTGTCACCGGCTCCACTTCTGATTCCGGTTTATAATAATTATATTCATTATCCATGTCGATAACTCCTTTCACTGATTTTCTAGAACTAAGTTTACTGTGAAATTGTGATAGAATTGTGATGAAATTTAAAAAAAAGCGTGAAATCCAATCAAACACGCCAAAACCTATCTCCTTTTCCTTGTCGAAATATCTTTCAAATATCCTGTAAACTTTAAAAAGCCGATATCCCTTGAAAAAAATCAAAGGATTTCGGCTTTCTTCTGTCTAATCTAATGTTTAATCCAACTCGATAAAGTCAAAATCATAAGTATCTGTTTTATTCCTGCTGTCTTCTTCATCAAAGTCAAACTCTTCATCATCAATTTCCAGTTCATCATCAGCGAAGTCATCTTCGTACATTGTTTCGTATGCTTCATCATCGGCCTCTTCATAAATGCCCCCATCATAGAGTTCCTCATCATAAGCATCTTCTTCATCGTCATCAAAATATGCATCTTCGTCAAAAAGTTCCTCTTGTTCGTCCAGATACTCTTCCTCCTCTGGATATTCTTCGTCTTCCGGATAGTCTTCTTCAAACCCGCCTTCATAGTCTTCTTCGAATAACGGTTCTTCCTTTGGTTCCTCTACTGGTTCTTCTACCGGACGTTTGAACTGGCTTCTGTCTTTTTTGACTGCTTTTGTTTTCACGATCGGCGGTTCCTCGTCAATATGATATTCATCATACAAATCATCCAATTCAAGATTGCGATGACGTAATTTCACCGCAAGAATCGTGATAATAACAAATAAAATAAATGCGATAATGCCTGCAACGATCAAAACTTTTTCAATATTCTCTTTAAATATTTCAAGAACCTTTTCAATTCCTGTAGCTTCTTTTTCTTCTTCTTTCTCTTCTACTTCCGGCGCAACAAATTTCTGATAAGTGCCTTCTTCCCGGTCATACTGATATAAAGAGTCTTTTCCGGAACTGTTTGCTGCATAGATAATATAAAGTCCGTCAGACTCTGTATCCTGCCATGTCGGGAATATGAACTCCTGAATATCTAATGTAGTTTCTTTATATGTCTCCGGTAATTCTACCGTTCCATCATTCTCCAAAGGATAAATCGTAGTCTCCTCAGAAATAGCGATTGGCAGACATGGTGTGAATTCTGTTCCATCATAGAAGAAGAACATACCTACCCTGTCACTTCCAACAAGATATAAAAGTTCGCGATCCCCATTATTCTGCTTTGCTCCTGTTACGGATTCTCCCTTATAGTCAATTGTTTGCTTGGAAAATCCTTTCGGAATCTCACTATCCGTAAATTCCGTTGACATTGTATAACGCTTTCCTCCAATGTCAATCTTTGTATTTGGTGCCGGAGGATTATCACTCTTTTCTCCGCCATTCCCTGTTCCTTCCGGTTCTACGCTTTTCTCTCCATTCGGACCCTCTTTCGCAGTAATCCTGGAGGATCCTTTTTCACAATTCAATCTCTCATCTGAATATAAGTATGCGGTATAATCTACGATATCCAGAATGCTCTCTCCTGTTTTTAACACTCTGAAATCCATCATAAATACCAGCTCTGTTTCGCTTCCTTCACCGCCTCCGGAATAACTGATTGATCCAGCTTCACTTAATGTTACGCCATCCCCTTCTATAAATTCAAGAGATTCGCTGTCATATGTCATTGTGATATCTGCATCACCGATCGGCTCCCCTGCGGTTCGGATAACTCCCTTAATACTAACCGTATCTCCAACTCTTGTTTCCGGATCTGAAAACATAATCCTACCCTCCGCTGCCTGCACTATCTGAGGCATAAACGGGGTGATTAAGCATACTGCAAGTACTAACGCTGCAATTCGTTTCATCATCTTCATATGTATTCCTCTTTCTTCTGTTATTTGAAAATACATGCCCCTTATCATATTAAGCTTATATTCCCTTTTCTAATCATACACTTTTTTCTTTGAAATGTCCACTTTTTCCAAGCTGATTTTCCCACGATTTTTCTGTGACTTTGTGCATGGCTGAACTATTACATTTTTCTTCTACTCAACTATACCCACATCACTTCTGGTATATCCGGTATTGTTCGCAATCTCATCTGCGATCGTTAATACCCTCTCAGACGGTTGGTAAGATTCCTTTGGATATAAAAATGCATGAAGCTCTTGTACATTTTCTGCATGTCCAAGCGGAACATTAACAAAACCGCATGCCGGAAATGTCTCTCCTTTTAGTTCATATGGAAAACCTGCCGTCTCTCCAAGCGAATATTGCGTCACATCTGCTGCAAGCCCCACCAGCTCTGTCAATCCAAAACTGGTAGATACCTGAGGCAATATTACGTCAATCATAGAATTCAGTCGTACAACATTGGTCGTTTTCACCTTCTCTAAGCTCTTCTCTATGACTATACGCTGACGCTCTGCACGCTTGTAATCTCCTCCTGCCGTCGAACGGATTCGCGCATAAGTAGTCGCTTGCACCCCATCCAGCGTCTGTATTCCAGGCTTTGTAAGATGTATTGCCTCTTTTCCTGCTACCATAGCTGTTTCATCAATAAACGAATTGATTTCACCAACTTCTTCTTCCGTAATCTCTATTTCAATTCCTCCCAGTAAATCGACAGCGTCTGAAAGAGCCTTAAAATCTACTGTGGCATAATCTTGGATAGCCAGATCCAGATTCTCATTCAACATATTAATTGCATCTTTTGGACCTCCTACAAAATATGCATTATTTGCTTTTTTATAGTTTCCATCCTGCTGCTTAAGATATGTATCCCGATAGATAGAAGACATCCTGATTTCTTTTGTCTGATTGTCGATCGAAACTACGATAATACAGTCTGCATGCGTTCCTTCCTCCAGCACACCGTCTCGTGAATCTCCTCCAAACAACGCAATGGTGGTATATCCCTCTTTTTCTACTCCCTCATTAACCTGAATATCCCCTTCGTCCAGAGACACTTTCTGAAATTTATCGTATTTAAACATTGCATAGGCAACAACAGATAATGCCGCCAAAACAATAATTTCTACAAATAAAAATAAAAATCGTTTTGCTGTTCTTTTCTTTCCGGTTTTCTTTTTTCTTACGTTTTTCTTATCTGCCATATTAACTCCCCTTTATATTTGCTGATATTTTTCGGATTTTTTATTTACTAATATTACCCCAGATTTAATTTTTGATTATACATATCGATTACTATATCAGGTTCGTACTTCTCAATATATTCCAAAATGTTTTCGTTATAACGCCCATCCTGCGGGTCCAGATAGCGCAGCTCTTGCACCCCTAACCCCAAATACTGAACCAAAGGCCTTCCATAAGAATGCCCTATCACCAGAACTTTAGTTTCGTTTTTGGCCAACTCATTATAAATGATGTTTTCTACATACCCACCATGTAACAAAGCATTGTATTTATTATGGTATCCTTTATTCTCCAATAGCTCTTTGTCAATAAAACTTTCTTCAAAATCTCCACTTTTTGCAAGAATCAATTCTCCATCAATTCGATGCTCATATTTAAGTCTTGTAGGAAAATTCGGAATTAAAAGAGAAAAATCATCCTCACCTGCGTAATATTTGCCTACTTTGATTCCATAGGAGCCTAAAAATGCTTCTTTATATATCTCCGTCTCATACTTTTCTCCCTCATAAACTTCCATATCAATTACTTGACCGATTAATCCTGTCATTCTATCTGCAATGTCTTTTGCCGCATAAAAAGAAGCTTCTACCGTCCAGTGATGGTCTGTACGATAATACTGTTTCGTTTTTTCATCTTCCCTTAAATCCAGACACGAAATTCCTTTTGTCTTTACTTTTTCCACAAACCAGTCAAAATCCTCCTCTGTAGAATCATCTCCATAATTTTGTAATTCTTTTATATTATCATAATTTTTGTATGGAAGCTGCACAAATAAAAAAGAAATTTCTTTGCCTTCACAATACCGATTCAACTTTTCGACCTGTGCCACTGCTTCTTTATCTATATTGCTTTTCGTCAACGGCATGTATAATTGCCCGCTTCCATCCTTCAGCAATTCAAAATTATTAATCTCTCTTTTTCCAAGGGTTCTTTGCACCAATCCATACCCTTCTATCCATATTTCCTGTTGTGTGTACAAAGCCTCGTCTTTTTCCTCGTATAAATCCCTTGCCTTTTCGATATTGGATAATGTAATCCCTTCTTTTATGGTTGCCTTCGCCACATTCAGGAAATCAGAAACATGAGTCTTTAAATGTGAAAAACATATTCCATACATAATGCCAAGAAATATGATTGCAATCATTTTTTCTTCTATATTTTTCTTCATAAATGCCTCTTTTAAAAATTAAAATAGATAAACGGATTATAACTTCCCTTTATCAGATACGTCGTACATACCAAAAACAAAACACTATATGCCAGACAACTTCCTATCGTATAAAAAATATAAAAATCCGTCTTTTGTTCTGCCTTTTCTTTTACCTTTCTCATCACTGGCGTACAACATAGTAATCCAACTATCATAAACAACCAGTTCTCCCTTAAGTACATCAATGCCGTCTCATCCATGCCTAAGTCTCCTCTTATTCCAAACATAGTCAAAAGATACTGCCCCAGTGCATGCATATCTTCAATTCTGAAAACCACCCAACCGATGATTACCAGAATCAATGTTGTACCTTGATATACATATTTCCATTTATTGCGAGATGTCTTTCGAGGTATATCCAATAATTTTTCTATTGTAAGAAGTAGAAAATAATAAACACCCCAAAGTACAAAATTCCAGTTGGCACCATGCCATATTCCAGTCAGAATCCAGACAGTTCCAAGATTCCATATCGTTCTGCTTTTGGATATTCTGGAACCACCCAACGGAATATAAACATAATCCCGAAACCAAGTACTAAGTGAAATATGCCATCTTCGCCAGAATTCCGTAATTGTCTTTGCAATATATGGATAATTAAAATTCTCCAAAAAATGAAAGCCGAACATCAGTCCAAGTCCAATTGCCATATCAGAATACGCAGAAAAATCAAAAAAAATCTGCATTGTATAGGAAATTGCTCCCAGCCATGCTAGCATCACTGTAGATGCACTACCATCGATAATTCGGTCTGCCAGAACCGCAAATGTATTCGCCAGAAGGATTTTCTTACTTAGACCAAGCAAAAAACGTTTGGTTCCCTTGGCAAATTCTCCCCAATTCTCCCGCCTGTGATCAATTTCATCTGCTACCGTCTCATACCGTACAATCGGTCCTGCAATCAATTGCGGAAAAAATGTGATATATAATCCGACATTTAAAGGATTTTTCTGCATCTTCCCATTCTTTCGATATACATCAATGACATAAGACAATGCCTGAAATGTGAAAAATGAAATCCCGATTGGCAACGCAATCTGCGTCTTTACAATCTCCATGCCTGCTATCTCACGGAGACTGGCTGTCACAAAATTCAAATATTTAAAGATAAATAAAATCCCAAGATCAACGGCTACGGTTACAAAAATAATACTATATACTTTGCGTTTCTGTCCACGGAATCTTTCCACCAGATATCCGCCCAAGTAATTCACTGCTACCGTACCAAGTAAAATAAACACGACTCTTGGTTCTCCCCATGCATAAAAAATCAGGCTGACTAAAAATAGAAAAAAATTTCTTACACATCTTGGCAATATGTAATAAAATAGCAACACACATGGTAAGAAGAGAAATAAAAAAATCGTACTTGAAAATAGCATAAACTCCTCCTTTATGTCAACAAACTATCTTATCGAATGGAATCGCGCAAACAGCTTTTTAAATTCTTCTGCCTCAAACACATAATTCACTCCAACGAATACACATACGCTTATCACACCCATGACAGCTCCATACATAATCCAGGCTCCAAATCCTCCCATAACCTGAGGAACAACATACAGCCCTGCCAGGATAAGTGCAGCCATACAGATGGCATTTCTCAAAATGCGTAAAAATGTCTTTTTTCTGCTCCTCTTCACAAGATACTTATCATTGTACAGCATGATGATTACGGCGCGATACCCATAAGAGCAAATCGTTCCGATCAGTGCACCGTTAAGTCCCAATTTTCCAATCAGAGCAATCGATACACTTAAATTGATAGCTGCCTCTAAAACCGCCTGTCCCTGCGTCTCTTTAAAATGCCCTGCCGCACAGATAATCGTAAGACCGGGAATCCTTACATTCTGCAAAAACACAATCACCACAAAAAGCCCTGCTGTCAGCGGACGGATATAATTCACATCTGTCATATTTATCGTATATACCGTCACGAACGGCAATAATAATACTCCCATACAGGTACAGATAATAAACAGTACAATAAAATATACATATTCATAGCTTGAAAAACTCTCACGCAGTGTGTCCTCTTCTTTTTTCGAAATCACTTCTCCAAATCCCGCAGTAAGTCCATTGGAAAATGCGTTTAAAAGCATATTCAATGCATAAACAATCATATTGTAGATGCCATAAACACTGACTTCCAGCAAGGAACGAGCTCCCATGAGCACTGTCATCAGCGCTACATCCGTATTGTTGACGATAATTCCGACTACCTGATGAAGAAGCGCCGGTCCCCTTTGATTTAACGAGGAATAATCCGGTTTTGCATGATAATCCAAATCTTTATAATGTTTGTCCATATAATATTTGATTGCCAGAAAGCGCAGGATAAATACCACCGTTGCCACCGTCTTTACCACAATTACATTGAAATTCATCCGAATCAACACGATGCTGACAATCATATTCAGAAGCGTTCCCACAGCTTCCACGATCGATAAAATATATCCTTCCTGCTTTGCAGTCAGATATACTTTATATTTCCCGATAAAATAAAGGTTTACGAACATGCTGCTTCCAAGCACGATAACAATACTTCGCACAAGAGATGATGGAAGCTGTTCTTTGATAACGTATGGGAAAATAGCTGCCAATGCTATCACAAGGGCAGCAAATATATAACTTATTTTGTTATAAAACCGTCTCGTTGCCGATAGAATTGCATCTACCTGCTGCCTCTCTCCATGAGCCAGCGGATTATAGAGCGCGACAACAGAAGCCGTACCGATTCCTGATTCTGCCAGTCCTAAGTACATTAGAAACTGATTTGCAGATGTTACAAGTCCATTTACCGAAGAACCGTATGCTTCCAGAAAAAACCTCGGAAGGATAATTCCTGACAAGAATACAATTACTTGTAAGATAAGACTCGCCGCCATATTTTTAAATGCCTGCCTGCTTCTCATTCGTTGTTACTCCCTTTTACATATGCTCAAATAACTGAATCCATCTTTGCAGGATACGTTCTTTTGCAAATTTCTCCACAATGTCTTTTGTTCCCTGCGAATATCTTTTCCTCTTTTCTTCATCCTGCATAAGATTTCCGATTGCCGCTGCCATTCTCGCCGTATCATACGGTGGAATCAAGCATCCGCTCTTTTCATCTTCGATGATCTCCGATGGTCCGGTTTCAATATCAAAGCTTACCATCGGCAATCCCAAAGCTGCCGCCTCCAAAAGAACGATTGGAAGCCCTTCTCTGTAAGAAGTCAGCACAAGGAATGCATATTCCTGAAATATCCGATGTGCATCTTTTACATTTCCTTTTAAAATCAATTGATTTTCCAGACCTTTTTCTTTTATAAGAGATTTTATTTCTTCAAACGTCTCTCCGGTTCCGTAAAGATGCCATTCCCACTTGGGGTTCTTTGGCAATACCCGCTCTGCCACTTTCACCAGAAGATCATATCCCTTCTCTTTTCCAAAACGCCCGACAGTAAGTATCTTTTTGCTTTTTATGTCATACGGTTTTTCTTTTTTTAATCTCTCCGTATCAATCCAGTTAGCGATACAAGTCACCTTTTTTTTCGGAAGATGAAATTGTCTGCGGTAATCGTCTCTTGTTTTCTCTGTCAACGTAACCACTTTATGCGACATTCGTGCATCAAAAAAACGAATCAGTGTGATATCCTTCTGATGCCACTGATTCATCAAGGCACCATGATCGCAATAAATGTATTTCGCCTTGGTAAAAGGTCTTGTCCCCCCTACGATAAGCGCAGGGTAATTTCCCATCATCACGACAATATCAATCTGATTCTCTTTTATAAATTTCCGAAAAGGCTTAAAGCTCCTGGTAATAAGATTACGGAGCCTCTCTTCTTTTCCTTCCATTTGTGTATACACAACCCTTGGATCAATCTCATATGCCAATTCCCCATTCATGTTCGTAGCTGCCCACAAATAGACTTTATATGTTTTACATAACGCATTTACCAACGATGCCGTAACTTGTTCCACCCCTCCGGTTACCGACATATCAAAATCCACAAAACAAATCCTTTTCATTCTTATCTCCCCATGGCAGCATACGCCGCTAAGAAATCACCATCTTATTTTTCTGATCTTTTCTGGATAACATTTTATATAATTCTAAATTAAATTTCAATACCATTGCCGCTATTTTACGATTCCTTGTAAAATACGGATTCTTTATAATATCTTTCACATGCTTTTTCAGATACCGCTTCACATGCTTATATTGTTCAATGTTTCGATATTCTTTTTCTTGCAGCATCCGATCCAACACAACAAAATATGCCCAGAATACGCGAAATTCACTTTCCGGTATCAATTCTGGATATTTTTCCCGTACCATTTTTATGTTCTTCTCATATGCTTCCACAATATCATAACTTGACTTCTGATATTTCCTCGTCGTAATACTTCCGCTTCTATGAACATAATAATACAACGGCTGCGTATCAACGCAAACCGTTTTCACCTGCTGCATCAAATCAATGTGGAAAAATGCATCTTCATAATGTTTTCCAACCGGAAAGCATAAATCCTTTATGCATTCTTTTCTTAAAAGCTTATTACAGATGCTTGCCGGTATTTTTTGACCAATCAATATCTGACGATATGCCTCTACGTTATCACAAGTATATTTTTCTTTTTTATGATACTGTGGCTTCATATGACTCTGATACACATTGTAGATTCCGCACGTTGCTGCATCTGCGCTGCTCTTTGTTATATTTTCCACCAAAATTTCCAACATATTTTCCGCGATATAATCATCGGAATCAATGAATATCACATATTCTCCCGTTGCGTCCTTAAGCCCTGCATTGCGTGCCGCACTTAACCCTTGATTTTTCTGTGTAATCATTTTTATTCTTTCATCTTTTCTTTTGTATTCCTCACAGATAGCAGGACTTGTATCTGTAGAACCATCATTTACAAGAATAATCTCCAAATCATTTAATGTCTGGCTCACAATGGAATCCAGACATTTTCGTATATATTTTTCCACATTATATACCGGAACGATCACACTTACTTTTGCCATTTGCCACTCTCCTATAATCCCCATTCAAACACTGTCTTAAATGGTGTCTGTGCATCAGTCTGAAATACCCTGTGAAGATCTCCGACCGAATTTACTTTTTCATCTTCATATACAATTAATTCCAGTCGTTTCTGAAATTTTCTATCCTGCATACAGGCAACCGCTTTTTCAAAATCTTCTCTTCCCGAACGGCTGCTTCCCACAAACGTCAAACCTTTCTCCAAGATGTCACGCGTATTGATCGCCACGCGGTTCTCACTTACTCCCATCAACATCACGCTTCCCTGTGGTCTTATATAACGAATAATGTCTTCGATCGCGTAGTAGCTGCCTTCACCGCCGCAGCATTCAAATGCATGGTCACATGAAAATGTATCCGGAATAAAGTCTGCCAGTATCGTCTCATCTATAAATGAAAAGTACGATAATTTTCTTGAATTCTTCCCGATGACTACAATCTTGCTTTCAGGAAACTCCAACCGAAGAATGTTTGCCATCACAAAAGCAAGACTTCCATCTCCCCACACGGCGATCGTATCTCTGCGTTCATGTGAAACCACGGAAAATCTTCTCACACTATGCGCTGCTACGCTGACGAACTCCGTTACAGCTGCAAGCTTGGGAGACAGTTTTCCACACGGAACTACTCTGTCAACTGGAAGATTAATATATTCTCTTAAGAATCCGTCGCTTCCACTTGATAAAAATCTGGCATCCGACGCATAATTTTCAAAAATAACCGGGTCTTCGCACCCTTTCACATTTGGAATCAAAGCTACCTTTTCTCCGACTCCGTATGTCCCACTCGGATCATACACAATCTCTCCGCAGCATTCATGAATAAGCGCCATCGGAAGCTTTTTATTCAGCACCTGCTGGTCTCTTAATCCCAGATAATACCTTTGATCCGCATGACAAATCGCCATGTAGCGCGGTTTGATCACCACATCTTTGCCAAAATCCATCTCCTCATATTTGATTGCAAATGCTCCCGGAGCCACAAGCTGATAAATATAATTAATCAATGAATTTTCCTCCAACCATTGCCTGCGCGACATTGTAATCGCTAATTGTTGTAAGTTTCATATTTGACGGTTCTCCTTTCACAAGATAGACCGGATGGTTTCTTACCACTGCTATCTTGCAGGCGTCTGTTAAAATGCCCCTTTCCGCCTCATTCAACTCTTCATATAATCTTCGCAGCAACGTGATCTGGAAACTTTGCGGCGTCTGCCCCTGATACATCTTGTCACGCACCGGAATCTTTGAAATGCTCTCTCCATCTTCAGAGACTACAATCGTATCGGTTGCCGGTATCACAGTATCACACGCTTTATATTTCAAAACCGCATCAATATTGTCGTTAATAATTCTTGATGTAAGGAATGGGCGCACCGAATCATGCGTAATAATATAATGCTCTTGGGACACTCCGTGCTTTGCTTCAATTGCATCTACGATATTCATAATCGTACTGTTTCTATCCGTTCCGCCCTCCACGATATGAACACATTCCCGTTTTATTCTGATATATTTTTCCACAAGCGATTCCATATGCGTCAGCCAGCTTGGATGTACGCCTACATAAATTTCATCAATCCGTTCGTTTAGTAAAAACTTCTCCAACGTATGGATAACGATCGGTCTTCCGCCCAAATCCAAAAACTGCTTCGGCATATCTGCAATATTCATTCTGGAGCCAACGCCCCCAGCTAAAATCCCTGCAAAAATCATTTTCCTTCCTCCACACAATAATACTTCCCTTTATAGTCCAAATAACTATGTTCCAAATCAAGATACTTGAAATCATGATGTGGTTTTCGTTTTTCTTTTGGCGGCATCTGCATATAATCACCAAATGCAATCCTAAGATACACATCTGCGCCAACCGGTATCGGAAGACTCGTATCTTCAAACTCCTTCCAAACCGCTTTTCGAAATGCTCCTGCCGGATACTTTTTCTTCATATAATACGGACCGGAGCACAATTCCGTAATAAACTTGCTCTCTTCGATACGGTATTTCGTCATCTGCTTTTTAGCAAATGTCCATATATGATAACGCACTCTCTTAAACGGAACCATCGCAAGCGCCATTTTCCCCACTATCGTCATAAGTTTTCCATGATTGACCGGTACCGTCTGTGCACAATACATCGAATAGATCAACGCCCAAAAGCACTGCATTTTCCTCTTGAATCTCGAATCCGGATATCCATCTAAGGGCAGCACGTCCAATGCAACTCCATGCGGCATATCCAGATCATCCTGATATGGTTTGATCAGCGTCGTCTCTTTATCCCGAATCGTAAAAAACAGGTTCCGATCCACATGATGCTTGTCCGATACACTCAAATAATATTTTTTCGTATCTGCTTTTTCATTCCAAATCTTGATCAGCTTCTCATAATCCTTTCGCGGCATGAAAAAATCAAGGTCGTCATCCCATGGGATAAATCCTTTGTGCCGCAGTGTTCCGATGCAGCCGCCCCCACACAGATAGCATAATAATTGATTCTCTTCACAAAAATCTGCAAAATATTTTGCCATCTCAAGACTTTTCTTCTGCAATGCCATTAATTGTTCCTGATTAAAATCGCTCATAGCAATCTCTCCTAACTGATTTCACCTTGACATTCCTTAGGATACAGATGCAGAAATTTTAAAATTTTCTGTATCCAGCCACATTTCGTACATATAAATGCTCCCAAATAACATGCTCCTACACATGCCCAGAACTGTAACGTTATAATAAAAGTAAGCCATCCTGTAGCTTCTGCTCTTGGCATGAAGAAAATCGTGGTCAGACAGATCAGAATTATCGTACTTGATAAAACTTTCTTTCCAAACCAGTGTACCATTGCAATCGTAATAATACCTAAAATAATACTAAATATGATTACTCCGATGTATCCAAAATCAAAATATGTTTCAAGAATATAGGAAGAACCTCTCCCATGCCCTTTAAAATATTCTTCCGGATAAGATATATACGAAAAATTGTGTGAAAAACTATTGCTTATCTTTCCTGCGATTTCATTATTTCCAGATGGGATTGGAATACTTCCAAATAATTTCTGACCAATTGTTCCATGCTTGATATAATCAATCATTCCGCCAAACGTATAATTCTTTGGTCTAAGAGTCCGGATACCTGCCCGATACCCATAAGCAATTGCCATCGCATCAAAACTTACGCCCTGTCCTATAAAAAAATCTGTTAATATCATAAATGGATTTTTAATACTAACAGCATTTCCCACACGGATTGGTGCATATACTGCCATAAAAATCAGCGTGCCCGGAATTGTAATGATAAGTAAAATACTTTCTATTTTACCAAGCCATTTTTTTTCATCCTCTTCTCTTATTTTATCTCTAAGCCAATAATAAATCAGAATAAACAAGCTATTTAACATAATCAGATTACGAAGTCCTAAAAGCAATGAAGGAATTGCTGATATCTCGAAAATCGCCAATGGTACAAAAGCCTTACCTTTTTTAGGCAGCGTTGCCAGAAAAATACATAAACTATACTTGTGAAAAGAGGCAATTGTATGTATGATACCTGGAAGCTTGCTTTGAAACCCATTGTAATATTCTAAGTAATTTCCTCGTCCAATTATCAAAAGCGGCTCTATCTGCTGTATCAGATAAAATATGATAGACACCCCAAACACACATAATGATACTAGTTGTAAAAATGCGACCAAAGACTTATCTTTTGATCTTTCTGCCGCCTTAGCCTTCATTCTGGATTTTTGCTTCCTGTCATCATATTTTTCTATAATAACCCCGCCTGCAAAGAGACTAATTAGCGCCAGAAATAAAAGCCCTAATGCAAACCAGATATTCTCTGCTTGCTGCGAAGAAGCATTCCACCATTTTGTTCCTCTGAACATACCAATAATCGGTCTTGACAACAAAAATGTAAAAAATGTAACATGAAGCATTCCAAATACAAATCTCTTGTTCCATTTCTTTAATGCAAAGAGCATACTGTTTAAGTACATAAACAAAAGTCCCAACGCAAACGTATTCATAGATTGAGACCAATACCCGGCTGTAATAGATATAAGCGCACCAAGCATGCAGATACTTTGCAGAACAGTCCATGAACTTATCTTTCTCTTCATTTTGCTTTCATCCATATTTTACTCCTATTCTTTTATTCTTCTCCAAAACGGCATATGAATGATTCCAACTAATGTACCTAATCCATACGCTATATGCAAAGAAGCGAAAATAAATGGTAACATCAAGTATTGAATATATTTCTTTTCATTTTTCACTGCAATATAAGACATAAACAAATTAACGATCAAATATATAACCCCTAATATACCGATTGGCCACATACTCCATCTCATCAAAATTATACTAGCAATCAATCCTACTACAAAACACAACGGCACAAAATGATAAAGCGAAAAACAATTCGGCTCAATTCCTAAAGTAAGACCAATCCAATATCCATTTCCATACTTTTGCTTCAACATCTTTCGCCAGGTATTGCGTGTATGTTGATATGAACTAATTTCTGGATTAAAATAAATCCTATATCCTGCTTTTCTAATCCGATAATGCATCTCATTATCCTCTGTTCTTCCAAGCTTTTCATTAAAAAGTCCCACTTTTTCAAATACTTCTTTCCGATATGCGCCATGAAAAACTGATTTCACATACCTCTTTTTATGTCCTTTCCGGTAAGGCGCGATACCGCTTCCAAACATTGATGACTCAGCTAACAGCAACGTATATTTCCACGGTGTATTCTCTTCCGAAATATTTGGTCTTGATCCTCCTACTATATGTTCACCTTTTTTCAGGCATTCCACACTTTTAGTCACAAACTCTTTCGGTATCATGGTATGTGCATCTATGCGAATAATGATTTCTTCTTGAGATGTCTGAATTGCAACATTCCAGCCTGCCGCCTGAATTTTCTTAGGATTATCAACAACAACAACTCTGATAAACCCATTATCTTCTTTTGCAAACTCCTGCATCAACTCTTTTGTTCTATCTGTAGACATACTATTGACAAGTATAATCTCCATTTTTTCATGAGGATAATCCTGATTTCTTATGTCTTGAAACAGTGAACAAATCGCTTTTTCCTCATTATATGCAATTACACAAAATGATACTGTCATTTTCTTCCTCCCGTTTATTTCGTTGCTTCAAACTTTACCTATGGTTCAATTCTCCAGACATTTTTTTCTAAGATATCCCCAATAAACAACTGCAGATCCTAAATATACAATACCTGTTGCTACACCGGCGCCCCAAATTCCCCATACTTGTATTGCCATATAGGTTAGTAACACATGAACAGCACATGATATACCTGCAACAATTGCATTAAACTTCGCTATTCCGATTGCCGGAAGGAAATTCATTGGAATCATACGTACAGATGCATTAATGGCATTCACAATCCAAAAGACATTAGAAAGTATAATTGCATCTTCATACCTGTTTCCATAAGCCATTCTTATAACAAAAGGTCCTAATATGATACCTAATACTGTAATGCCCCCAATCAATGCAGATGATACCAAGCCTACCTTTTTTGATAGTTTCCAAATTTCTTCCTTATCCTCCATTTTCGCAATAATCGTAAAATAATAAATAATAATCGATTGTGTGACAAAAGATAACTGTCCTGGAATCAAAATTGCGACTTTATAATTAGCCGTTATAATCTCATCTCTTAATAGTTCATTAATCAATGTCATTTCATTCATAGGCATGATCAGTGAAAAAAGACTGGAAATCATAAGAGATAATGACATTACAATAAATTCTTTTTTTTCCTGAAATGATAGTTTTTGAGCTCGTTCACCTTGCAACTGTTTCTTTAAAAATTTATACGCCAGTAAAATTGCTGTTCCAATTGCCAGATAACGTGCAATCGCAATTCCTTTTACCCCTATGATCACTACAAACATTACGCTTCCGATAAATATAATTGTAGTTTGTACAACTGACATATTCGCAAACAATTTATTGTTGGCATGAGCACGGCAATAATTCATAATTGTGTTAAGTACATTCATGAAAATAGGATACAAACACAATACATAAACCATTCCTTTCGCTTCTGGAAATGGAATTTCAAAAAAAGTCACGTATGCCATAACAAATAGAACTAAAATGCTCTGAAATAAGGTGCCATACTTCATTGCAAATAAAAAATATGCCTTGTCCGTTGATTTTTTCTTAGCTGTCGCACAATATTTAAGAATAGCTGACGACATTCCCATCCCTGCAAATGCAATAACATAATTATATAGGTTGTCTGCATATGCTAAATAGGCATAATCCTGCTTATTCACAAGCCGCACAACTACTATACTGGATATAAAGGCAATCATTTTTACCAAAGTATTTCCAATAAATACATGAAAAAATCCTTTTCTAAACAGTTCTTTTAGTTTTTCTTTTAACTTTTGACTTTTTTGTATGTTCTTTTCCATTTTTGTTACTTTCTATCTAAAATTTTTCTAATCTCACCTGCAATGAATTCTATTTCCTCCGTCTTCATATATGGATGCATCGGAAGAGCCAAAACTGTATCACATAATTTCTCTGTATTTTTACATTCCACATATTCTTTCAAATTACCAAAAGCCGTTTGTTTGTGCATTGCTTTCGGATAATATATCATAGTAGGAATATCTTTTTCTTTCAATTTCTTTTGAATCTCATCTCTTTGCTCTTTTGATTCTAGTTGAATCGTGTATTGAGCCCAACTTGAATACATCTCTTTTGGAACTATCGGAGTTTTTACAACTCCATACAAAAGATTGGTATAGTGCTCAGCCACTTTATTCACAGCTTCTACTTCATATTCACAAAATGCTTTTAATTTCACTTGAAGAATTGCCGCTTGTATAGTATCCAATCTTGAATTCCATCCAACGCGCACATTATCATATTTAAATGTTCCTTTTCCATGTACACGGATAGATTCTAAATATTCTGCAACCACATCATCATTTGTGAAGATTGCTCCGCCATCGCCATAACATCCCAAAGGCTTTGCAGGAAAGAAAGACGTTGTAGCTGCATTTCCAAAGCTGCACGCTCTTTTTTCTCCTATTCTGCCGCCGAATCCCTGAGCACCGTCTTCCAGCAATAATAAGTGATTCTCTTCTGCTATTTTCTCTAAACTGGAATAATCTGCCGGCTGTCCGAACAAATCTACCGCAATGATTGCCTTTGGATTTAATTTTCCTTCTTCCTTTACCGCTTTTATTGCTGCTTTCAATGAGTCTGTATCAGCATTGAATGTATCCATACAGACATCATAAAATACAGGAGTGGCCCCTTCAAACGCTACAACCTCTCCAGAAGCGAAAAACGTAAAATCCGGTACAAATACCGCATCCCCTTCTTTTATATCCCATGCCATCATGACCATAGACAGGGCATCCGTTCCATTTCCACAGGTGATACAATGTTTCACACCTACATACTCTGCCAACTCTCTTTCTAATTCTGCCACCTGTTTTCCACCAATAAAATTACAGTCTGACATTACGTTCAGCACGGCCTGATCTATATCCTCTTTTAATACTCTATACTGTTCTTTTAAATCTCTAAATTGCATTTACCTTTCTCCCCCTATACTTTCTTTATCTCCATTTCTTTGGGACAATCCTTTTTCGTATTCGTCAAAAGTACAATAATAAAAACTCCAATCCAAAAGTTCTTATAAGCAAGAATTCCATGTGGGAATGATAATAATATGCTAAAATATGGTACTCCTATCAATATCCCTGCAAACCAAAACTGATAATTTTTTCTTATTCCTTTTAACACATATACTATAAGTGATATCATAATCCCAAGGCCTAATAATAATTTCACAATTCCACCTGTAACTAAATCAGTAAGCAGAAAATTGTGCGGATACATCCAATGCGTACGGAAAACATTCTTGTCTTTTAACGAAGCATAGGTTCGCATCAATATTTCCTCATTCCTTGGTGTATCATACAAATCAGATCCATAGGAAGAACCTTTTCCAATAAGTTTTTCTTTCGTACTAAATCTCTGAAACTCATCTATAGCAATTTTCCATATAACATTCCTTTTATTTCCAGCTTCTCCGCTGACAATTGTCTTCATGCTGGAGTTAATGTTATTTTCCTTGAATTCTTTTTTACTATTCCCATAATTGTAAACATAATCAAACATATTATTCATACATGCAGAAAAAACAAATACCCCCACCAGGGTTCCAGCAATTAAGCCCACTATCCATTTTCCCTTTTTTGCTTTAAATTTTATATTTACATATATAAGAATTCCTACTATTACAACTCCTGATGCACACTCTATAATAAAACTTCTCCTGGAGCCCGCTAAATATATCACGGACAACTCAAAAACAGAATATAGCAACGTTACGGTAAAAAGCATTTTTGAGCCAATGCGTTTTTCCCATTTTAAATACGTCCGCATAATATACCAGATTCCTGATGTAAACCCCAAAATAATAAGCGTTGAAAACTGATTATAATCTGTTATCGTTGAAAGCCGGCGTTCATATATAACCGGAAATAATCCAACAAAATAATTCACAATTGAAATAATTGAAATAATTAGTCCTGAAAGTGCTACACAAAATAAAACCCTGTTCATCATTTGTTTTATATCATCTTGTTTCACTGCCCAGATAACCAAATACATTCCTATAAACACTATCATCATGATCGCTACGATATATTTCGTAAGCGCATATGAGATATCTTGCGTATATGAAAAGCTTATTATGTCAAAAATTATATAACAGCTCAAAAATCCCCAAAAAATAATATTTGTTTTAATAATCCCACTTATATCACGACAAATTTTGGTCATATTTTTCCTGCCGTTTATAAACACTTCTCTCGCTAAAAGAAGCATACAGCAAATATATGTAATTTTAAATATACTAAAAGAAAAATCCAGAGCGCTTTCTACCATTTGCAAGACCAGCGTAATATACCAAACGCCTTCTGCCAATGTAATCTTCTTTGACTTTTCACATTTCATACTATTTAACCCCTTTTTCGATCAGCATTTTCTCCTGATTCAATTCATATGTTCGTCCGCATTTTTCGCATATAAAAGTTTCCCCAAGAATTTCTCCGCATTCACAAACCCAGGCAATCTGCCTGGCTGGCACTCCTGCTACAAGTGCATAGTCCGGAACATCCTTTGTCACGACTGCCCCTGCCGCAACCATAGCCCATCTTCCAATAGTATGTCCACATACAACTGTTGCATTGGCACCTATAGTCGCCCCTTCTTTTAATACAGTTTTTTTATATCCTGCACTTCCTTTTGGATACTTTGCTCTTGGTGTTAAATCATTTGTAAAAACCATGGAAGGTCCGCAAAATACATGATCTTCTAACTCTACTCCTTCATAGACAGATACATTATTTTGTACTTTCACGCCATTACCAATCTTAACATTGTTTGCGATATTTACATTTTGTCCAAAGCTGCAGTTCTCTCCAATAACTGCTCCACTCTGTATATGTGAAAAATGCCAGATTTTAGTTCCTCGTCCAATCTTTACATTTTCATCAATATAACTACTTTCATGTACAAAGTAATCATTCATATTAAAATTCTCCTGTCATATCTGTGCTCGCAAAATTAACTAGTGGAAGTTTTACTGCCTTTCCTTCTTTTTGACTTTTATAAATCGCAAGTACAAGTTCCAATGCATTTCTTCCTGCGTAAGCATCCACATATGGTGTACGATCATTCTTTATCGCATCAATCACATCTGCATAAAGACTTGTATGACCATTTCCATACACATTACTTGTTTCCTCTTCTAAGCCTTTGTTTGCCTGATCTTTTTCTGTCTCATCCGCAAAATTCCAGACATCAATATTGTTGGTTGATTTTCCTCCTAATTTTACAGTCCCATTTTCTCCAAACAAATACAACGTCTCTTCCAGATTCTGAGGATATACATTGGTAGTACCTTCAATTGTTGCAACTGCTCCATTTTTAAACTTCACAACTGCCATACCAATATCTTCTGCTTCCAGATAATGATGGAACTGCTGTCTTGTAACACCATATACTTCCTCGATCTCACCGCCCATCATCCAGCGCAGTAAATCAATTCCATGGATACACTGATTCATCAGTGCGCCTCCATCCTGTGCCCAGGTTCCTCTCCACGGAGCCTGCGTATAATATCCCTCATTACGATTCCAACGAACATGGATAGAACCATGAGAAAGTTTTCCGAAGCGTCCGCTTTCCACTGCTTTACGCATCTCCTGTACCGCAACGTTAAAACGATTCTGATGGCACGCCGATACTTTTACTCCCTTTTCTTCAGAAAGCCTAATAATCTTATCTGCATCTTCCATGCTCATTGCCATCGGCTTTTCGATGATTACGTTGATTCCATGCTCAATACAATATAATGCAATTTCTGCATGAATTCCACTTTCTGTTGCAATACCAACTAATTCGAGTTCATTTTCTTCTATCATTTTTTTGTAATCAGTGTAACGTTTGATGCTTGTATCATTCTGAAGATTATGTTTTGCTAACACTTCCTCCATATGCTCCGGTACAACATCACACACCGCAACAAATTCCAATTTATTATTTATAACAGCTTTTACATGATTTGTGGAAATTCGTCCACATCCGATCAATGCATATTTCATTTTATTTCTCCTATAATACTTCAATATTCTCTCTATTTTCAATATTCTTCATCACATTCTTCGTATCAAAAATTGCTATTGCATTCTTCTGCACCATATCATAATCTACATTAGTATGTGCAGCAGTAACCATAATCAAATCATAAGATGCAATAATCTCAGGTGTAATTTCTTTGATTCCCTGATATTTCTGTCCTTTGTACTTGTATTCTGCTACCCATGGATCATAATACTCTACATTTGCCTGCTCACGCTGCAATACTTCAATCACACGAAGTGCCGGACTTTCTCTGTAATCATCAATATCCTGTTTGTACGCAACACCTAGTACAAGTACCTTCGCTCCATTCATTGCTTTTGCATGACGATTCAAAATTTTACTTGCACGTTCTACACAATATTCCGGCATCTGATCGTTAATCATCATAGAACTTTCAATCATGGATGTATGGAAGCCATACTCTCTTGCTTTCCAGGATAAGTAATATGGATCAAGCGGAATACAGTGTCCACCAAGTCCCGGACCTGGATAAAACGCTTGGAAACCATATGGTTTTGTCTTCGCCGCATCAATAACTTCCCACATACTGATACCTAATTTATTGCAAAGCATAGTAAGCTCATTTACAAGACCAATATTAATATTTCTGTATGTGTTCTCCAGAATTTTCTCCATTTCTGCGATTGCAGGTGAAGACACCTCACATACGTCGCCTTCTAATACGGCTCTATACATGGTTGCAATAACTTCTGTAGCATCCTTACCAATCGCGCCTACTACCTTTGGTGTATTTTTCGTTTTATAAATCAAGTTACCTGGGTCTACACGTTCTGGTGAAAATCCCAAATAAAAATCTTCCCCACATTTTAATCCAGAGCCATTTTCCAGAATTGGTTTAATAAGTTCTTCTGTTGTTCCCGGATAAGTAGTGGATTCCAATACCACCATAGTTCCTTTTGTAAGATATTTTGCAATTTCTTCTGTAGAAGATTTTACATAACTGATGTCAGGCTGCTGATGAGAGTCAAGTGGTGTCGGAACGCAGATTGCAATAAAGTCTACGTCTTTTACAAAACTAAAATCTGTTGTAGCTGTAAGCATCTTCTCTTCTACCAGCGCTTTTAAATCACTGTCTACAACATCCCCAATATAATTGTGTCCTTCATTTACTAATCGAACCTTTTCATCCTGTACATCAAAACCAATTGTTTTAAATCCCGCTTTTGCTTTTTCTACCGCAAGCGGAAGCCCTACATATCCTAATCCTACTACGCCTACGGTAATTGACTTTTCTTCAATCTTTTTTAATAATTGCTGTTTCATTTTCTTATCTCCTTTTCATATCCCTATCGTTTCTATCTTATAACCTTTTGGTATACTTCAAGCATGGTATCTACATTTTTTTCCCAATCATATTTTTCTTCTACTCGTTTTCTTCCTGCTTTTCCAAGTTGTTCTCGTAACTCTTCATCCAATATAAGTTTCTTTAATTTTGCAACAATTTCCTCAATATTTTTTCTTTGAACAATGTATCCTGTTTCGTTATCTTTTACCACTTCACAAAATCCATCTACGTCCGAGACAACTACCGGTTTTCCCATTGCCATAGCTTCTACAACTGCAACTCCGAAACTCTCACTGTCTAATTGACTCAATGCGCAAAAAATATCAAACTCATTTAAAGCTTCTGGCACCTTTGCATTCGCTATTCTTCCTTTTAAAAACACTGCATCCTGCATATTTAAAGAATGAATCAATTCCTCCAATTCTCCTCTTAAGGAGCCATCACCATAAATATATAATTTTAGAGCTTTTTCATTTTTCATCTCATCTTTTAACTTTACAAAAGCAGTAATTAATTCTTTAATTCCATATTTTGCTTCTAAAAGCTTTATATTACCTATAATAATTTCTGTCTTATCACTTTTTTGCAGATAACATTTTAAATCAAACTTTTGTATATCTACTCCAAACGGCGTAATTGCAATTTCAAGTTTTTTATCTTGCATCACTTTTCTTAACTGTTCTGCCATACAAAAACTCGTAGAAGCTAACGCTTTTGCATATTTTACATTCTTCTTCAGTATTTTGTTTTTCATTCTGCTTTCATATGGAAAGTCATATACATCACTCCCCCAAACAGACAATAAAATCGGACCTATCTTTGCTCGTCTGGCAAGGGTGCCATAGCCGCTTGCATAATGCACATTAATTACATCTGGTTCAATTTTTCTTGTTACATGCCGAAGTTCTTTTGCATTTCGATAATATCCAATTCCACCGGAATATTTAAGGCAATAGCATTTAATCTCATTTGACAAAACATCATTTTTAGGCTCATGCCCCGCATTATATATCAAATGCACCTCATGCCCCCTTTTTGCCAATGCATTTACCCATTTCACCGTATGTATACTGTTTGCTGCCGATAAAAATAAAATTCTCATAACTATCTCTTTTCTTTCAATTCATTCTGAATCTGTTCTGCTCTTTTTTCCCATGTATTATTTTCTAATGCTTTTAATGCTTTTTCATGTTTCTCCAATAAAATCTCCTGATTTTGGTATATATACTCAAAAAGCGCGTCTAATTCTTTTCGTTTATAATTGATACAAAAGCCATTTTGGAACTTTTCTACAAAGTCTCCTGCTTCTGTTCCCTTGGTTACAATCACTGGGGTAACATTAGATGTATACTCTAATAATTTAATCGGAACCGCAAAACTCATATATTCTGTCAGAGCAAAGCAACAACTACAAATATCCGCTTCCAGATAATACTTTTCCAGCTCTTTTCCCGATACATGCACAACTCTTACACGTTCTGTCATATACGGTGCATATTTCTCTTTTTCTTGTTCCCATTCAAAATCCCGGCAACAGATAGTACAATTTATATATTCTTTAGATGCAATCGTCTTTAATAGTTCCGATAGGTCATAAATCCCTCTTATTCCACCTACATAAAAAAGTTTTAATTTCCCCTGCTCTCGATTCTGAAAATATTGTCTTCGTTTTTCTATAATTTCGTCAGATTTTACTGCCCCTGGAGGCAGTTTTCGAATATCTAAAAATTGATATTCAGAAATCTGTTTTTCCATTCTCAATGACGGCAGATACAAAATATCTACTAATTGTCCATACTTACGCAAGTCATACCGATAAAGGGGTATTGACACAATCTGCTTTACCTTGGGAACTTCTTTTCTATATTTTTCAAATTTCCAATGAATATCTCGATAAAATAGTCCTATCCTAATGCCATGAGCTTTGCAAAATTTAAAAAATCCGAAATCCAAATTCGGATATCTAGGTATATGATCCTTTTCTGTTAGAAGAGTTGGCATTGTACTGCTTTCCGAATATAGAAACTCATATTTCCGCCCCCCTTTAACTTTCTTTTTAATGTTTTCAATCTGCTTTTTTCGCTCTTTTCCATACCCCATTACAGCATCAACTTCATAGCCAATCCGTTCAAACGCCTCTAACATTTTCCGCGGTCGAACATGCGATCCCGATTTTGCGTTTTCGTCAATATGATTTGGAACATGAAAAATACAATACTTTTTTTCTGTCATGCTTTCTCCCCAACTATGTTCTTCCTTTTATCAGTCCTTATTTACTTATTTCTATCAAGAATACTAATTAATTCTTCTGTCAACTTTTTATAATCATATTGCATTTTGATTCTTCTTGAATTTTCCATGATTTTTTCACATTCATTTTGACCCATATCAACAAACTGTAAAATTTGTTCCGCATATTGTTCTCTAGTCTCAAATTTTCGGCTCACACCCAAACCGTTTTGGATGATTAGGTCATATTTCCCTTGAGGAAAATTACACAGCAACGGCTTTTCACTAGCTATATATTCAAATAATTTATTCCAACTGCAGCCGTATTTCGTTAGTCCAGTATTTTTCACATTGATTACGTTCAAGTCAGAACAGTTTAAGACATATGGGATATATTTTTTTTCTATTTTCCCTTTGAATTTCACGTTTAGCTGTTTCTTTTCACATTCTTCCTGTAATTTTTGTTTTTCTGTTCCCTCTCCGTAAATCAAAAAAAGAATATCGTCTCTTCCCCGCTCTTTTAAAATTTGAGCTGCTTCAATCAATTCTCCAAGATGGTTTGCCAAACGAATCGATCCGACATAAATAACCTTATATACTTCTTGATTATTCAGGTCACTATCCTCTAACTTGTATATCATCTTATTATGTTCAAATTCTTCTATATCCACTCCATTATTAAGATGGTATACTTTGTCAAGATTAATTATTCTATCCCATCCGCGATCCCGAATATACTCCTGCCCTCCTGGCATTGTAAATATAATTCTGTCTGCTTTCTTGTAAATCCATTTTTCTAATTGGTACAATATTTGAATAACAGGATTTTTTTTTGACATTTTGTTATATTCTACAATCGATTCCGGCCACAAATCCCTTATTTCTACAACTACCGGGATGCCATGCTTTCTTCCAAATAGTAATGCAAAAAAAGCGACAAAAAGATCTGGGGAAGATGTATAGATGACATCTGGTCTTTGCTCTTTGTAAAACGTTTTCATCGCCTTTCGTATTTTAAAAGGAAAATCAATCATATTTATGATTCGATCTATTCCATTTCCCTTATAGTCTCTGCTTCTTACAAACGTATATTCCACCTGATCCATCATCTTTTCCTTATACAAAGATTTATCCGTAATCATATTAATCTCTGTATTATGCACCTTACTGGCAGTAAAAATCTTTACCTGATGACCTTTTTTCTGTAAATATTTAGAAAAATAATAATGTCTTACTAATCCGCCCATACTCGGCGGGATTGCATAATGATTTACAATCCAGACGTTCATATGCAGTCTCCTCCACTATTTGATAACAGCCGCTACCGTGGCAAACATTGTCTTTATATCACCCCAGAAGCTAAATTGCTCGATCGCTTTCAAATTATATTTCATTTTTTCCGGAAGAACCTGCTCTATATACACTTCATCCGCATTTTCAGCCGATTCAAGCAGGCGATCTTCATCTTTATATTCGATGCTTGCACGAGACGTAACACCTGCCGGCAAAAGCAACGTTGCTTTCATCTCATTTGTATAATGTTCCACATACTTTTCTACTTCCGGTCTTGTCCCTACAAATGTCATATCTCCGATTAAAATATTAAACAGCTGCGGCAATTCATCAAGACGGCATCCGCGAAGTATCTTTCCCATTCTGGTAATTCTGGCATCTCCTTTGGTGGTTACCTGTGTCCCAATCTTATCGGCATTATTTACCATAGTCCGAAATTTGAAAATACGAAACCTCTTCCCGTATGTCGTAATCCTTACTTGTCTGAACATAACCGGTCCTTTGGAATCCACCTTAATTAAAATGCTTAAAACAAGCAAAACAGGCGATAGAATTACTACAAGAATTCCTGCTGTAACAACATCAAAAACTCTCTTAGCAAACAAACCGCCTTTATGCTTTTGTAATATTTCATAATATTTTCTTACTTCATCAACCCTCAAGTCTCCCGGAAGGTTTTCCCACTTTTTCATACTATATTAATCCCTATTCCAAACACTCTTTAAAATTTTCAATAATATAATCCACTTGCTCATCTGTCAATTTTGCGTGAAGCGGCAATGTAATCTCATTCTCAAATAATGCATATGCATTCGGATAATCCTTAATATCGAATCCAAGATTCTTATATGCAGTAAACATAGGCAGAGGTTTATAATGCACATTCGTTGCAATTCCTTTTTCCGCCATTTTCATAATAATCTCGTTACATTTCTCCCGGGTCTTGCCAACCACCCTCACAATATACAGATGACCGCTGGATTCTATGCTTTCATTATAATGCTCCATTATCTTAACCGGGGCATCTTCAAGCCCTTTATTATACTTTTCAATAATCTCTTTTCTTCTTTTTAAAATATCCGGATATCTTTTTAACTGTGCTAATCCAAGAGATGCCATAATATCGGTCATATTATATTTATAATATGGTGCAATAATATCGTATTCCCAAGAACCAAGTTTTGTTTTTGTCAAAGCGTCTTTGGACTGTCCGTGCAAAGATAAGAGCATGAAATTCTTGTACAGTTTCTCATCATCTACTTCTTCGATCGCTTTCCACACCAATGCGCCACCTTCTGCCGTCGTAAGATTCTTCACTGCATGGAAAGAAAACGTTGTAAAATCTGCGATCTCTCCACAACGCTTTCCATCGCGCACAGCCCCAAATGAGTGCGCGCCATCCGCAAGTACGGCAATCCTTCCTAACTTTTCCTGTATCTCATTAGATGGCCGGAATAAATTCTTCTTTCGTTCTGCAATCTCATATATTTTCCCATAATCACAGATAACACCACCAAGATCTACCGCAATAATTGCTTTTGTTTTCTCGTTGATCTTCTTTTCCAGCTCTTCATAATCCATCTCATAGATATCTTTCTGCGTATCCACCAATACAAGCTTGGCTCCCACATGACAAACTACACTTGCTGATGCTGTATACGTGTACGCAGTTGTAATAATCTCATCCCCAGGCCCGATCCCTAGCGTCCTAAGCGCTAGTTCCTCACAAGCCGTTGCCGAATTAAGGCAAACTGCTTTACTCGTATGGCAATATTCTGCCACCTGCTTTTCAAATAATTTTGTCTTCGGTCCTGTTGTAATCCATCCACTTCTTAATGTATCTACCACTTCTGCAATCTCTGCATCCGTAATATCCGGAGGTGAAAATGGTATATTCATTGTCTTCATATTTAATCCTCCATGACCGGGCCTTCATGACTGGCTCTTCCTAATTTGCAAAACTCTTCATATATTGCGCTGTCGCGTTTCTTGTCTTCCTCTTTGATATGATAAGTCGGAACAATTCCCGCAACAATCTGTTTTACATCGAAGCGTTCATCTATCGCTGCCTGCTCTAATTTCTTGAGTTCACTTAAAAAATGTACCTCATCAAACTCTAATGGTTTTCCAATATATATTAATTCATTTTGTGTTTTTTGTAAACCCTCTTCGTTCGTGAGCAATTCTTCAAATAATTTTTCACCTGGTCTTAATCCTGTATACTTGATTTCCATATCTACGCCTAATGTATATCCTGAAAGCCTGATAAGGTTTTTAGCCAGATCTGCAATCTTCACCGGTTCCCCCATATCAAGGACAAAAATCTCTCCTCCTTTTGCAAAAGCTCCTGCCTGAAGTACCAAAGATACCGCTTCCGGAATCGTCATAAAGTAACGAATGATATCCGGATGTGTAACCGTAACCGGTCCTCCGGCCGCCATCTGTTTTTTAAATAATGGTATAACGCTTCCGTTACTTCCAAGTACATTTCCAAAACGTACTGCAACATACTCTGTCTTGGAATATCTGCTGAATGTCTGAATTACCATTTCACACATTCTCTTTGAAGCCCCCATAATATTCGTCGGATTCACAGCTTTGTCCGTTGAGATCAAAACGAATTTTTTAACTCCAAACTTATCTGCCGCCCTCGCGGTTTTATAGGTACCAAACACATTATTCTTAATCGCTTCATTCGGACTGTCTTCCATAAGCGGCACATGCTTATGAGCCGCTGCATGGTACACGATATCTGGACGATATAATTCCATAACGCTTTCAATACGTTTCGTATTTCTGACGGAGCCGATTAAGACTTCTAAGTGAAGCAGCGGATATTTCTTCTTTAATTCCTGCTGGATCTCATATGCATTGTTTTCATAAATATCAAAAATAATCAGACATTTCGGATTATATTTTGCAATCTGACGGCAAAGCTCGCTTCCGATAGAACCGCCTCCCCCAGTAACCAAAACCGTCTTTCCCATTACATATCCGGTCACACTGTCCAAATCAATGTTAATTGCCTCTCTTCCAAGCAAATCTTCGATCGAAACTTCTCTTAATTTTGATACGCTCACTTCTTCCGTAATGAACTGATACATTCCCGGAAGTACTTTCAATTTGCATTCTGTTGTATTACAAATGCGAAGAATCTCTCTTGTCACCTTCTGTGTCGCAGAAGGAATCGCTAATACAATCTCATTAATCTTATATTTTTTTACATTCTCGATAATCGTATCCTTATTTCCTACAATCGGAACTCCATGCAGATATTTTCCCTTTTTGGATGGATTGTCATCTATAATACACATTACCCTGCGGTTTAATTGTCTGCTGTATTTCAGCTCATGAATAATCATGCTGCCAGCTTCCCCTGCCCCGATTACCATCGTGTTCAAAATATCTTCATTGGTCTGGCTAAATCCTTGTCTGATCAGCCGAAGGGCTCGGTATGAAAATCTGGTTATACTTGTTGTCATAAGCAAGAAAAAGAAATAGAAGATATAGTAACTTCTTGGTATGTCCAACACTAAAAACTGCATACCTAGTGCCTGAAAAGCAGTTGATAACATACATGCACCAAACACAAGGACAAATTCATGTACACTTGCAAATGACCATACACTTCTATACAGCTTCATTACCACGAACAGCAATATCGTAGTTATGATATTGATCAACATATAACTTTTAATGCTGTCGATATAAGTTTGCGGAATCCAGCTATAATGCAGTTCATGCCGTATGATTAATGCCAAATACGAATTCAAAATAATCGTAAACACATCTACGATAAACAGAAAAAACATTCTTGTCCTAGACGTTCTCATATTTATAATATCTTTCATTTTTCTACCTCTTTACATTTGCCTTTAAAATGTTACAATTTTTTACATACTATATTATAATACCAAATCTCACTTACTTATACAACATCTATCTTCGGAATTTTTATAATTAGAAAAGGGCAGTGACTCATATCACCATATGCGCCACTGCCCTTTTCTAAGTCTATCACTGATATACTCTCTTCTTTCTATTTTTTACAAGCCTAACATTACATCGATCATACCGCGGATATCAAATCCATAGCCTTTCTTTGCGGCCCATCCAAGTCCGTCCGGATTATCCGGAATTCCCAGAATTTCTACATACGGTGCACATCCACGCTTTACATATTTAAAACGATTGTCCACACACACTCCGTTTAACGGTTTTGTCGAAGCATAAGCCTTTAAATGTTGTATTTGTGCTCTGATTCCAGTCCGAACATCTTTAAACGACTCTCCTCGAACTCCTCCGCCGGTTGCACCAAGCCCCGCAAAATTGAATTGCTCAATTTTAACGTCTCCGCCATATTGAAGCCAGCCGGTTTCTTCCATCGCTTGAGCAAACGCCACCTCTGCTCTTATACCTTCTTTCGCCGCCTCTTCATAATATAGCTGACAAAAACTTTGTATTGTCGAAGCTCCCCCTTTTCCCAAAGCGGAAGACGGGTATCTCTTACCGCTCTTTTGATAAAATTTTACCATTTGCGAAACTGTTGTTTGTGTTTTTCCTTCAATATTATAGTACTCTGCCCTGACACCATTCGAATCAAAATAGTAACGAACACCACCTATGGTCTGCCAACCTGTCACTCTCACTCCATTACTGTTCAGATAATAATAGGTACTTCCAAACGATAGCCAACCCGTATGCATATGCCCATCCGACATCATATAGTAATAGGTACTTCCAAATGAAAGCCAGCCTGTATGCATATGATAATCCGGCGCTATAAAATAATACCTCTTTCCTCCTATGGTCTGCCAGCCCGTCACTTTTACGCCATTTCTATAATAATATCTTTTTCCATTTTCTGTCTGCCAGCCTTCCTTTTTTACAGCATCTCGACGAATTCCATTTTCGTCAAAATAGTATTCCTTCCCATCTATGGTCTGCCAGCCGGTCACGCTCACTCCATTGCTATTTAGATAATAGTAGGTACTTCCAAACGACAGCCAACCCGTATGCATATGATAATCCGGCGCTATAAAATAGTATCTCTTTCCATCTATGGTCTGCCAGCCGGTTTGCCTTTTTCCATCTTTGGCAAAATAGTATTTCTTTCCTCCTATGATCTGCCAGCCTGTTACTCTCACTCCATTACTATTCAAATAATAATAGGTACTTCCAAACGACAACCAGCCCGTATGCATATGCCCATCCGACATCATATAGTAATAGGTACTTCCAAACGACAGCCAGCCTGTATGCATATGATAATCCGGCGCTATAAAATAGTATCTCTTTCCATCTATGGTTTGCCAGCCGGTTTGCCTTTTTCCATCTTTGGCGAAATAGTATTTCTTTCCTCCTATGGTCTGCCAGCCTGTTACTCTCACTCCATTACTATTCAGATAATAATAAGTACTTCCAAACGACAACCAGCCCGTATGCATATGCCCATCCGACATCATGTAATAATAGGTACTTCCAAATGAAAGCCAGCCCGTGTGCATATGATGATCCGGCGCTATAAAATAGTACCTCTTTCCTCCTATGGTCTGCCAGCCTGTTACTTTCACACCATTTTTATAATAATATCTTTTTCCGTTTTCTGTTTGCCAACCTTCTTTTTTCACATTATCCCGACGGATTCCATTTTCATCGAAGTAGTATTCCTTCCCATCTATGGTCTGCCAGCCTGTTACTCTCACTCCATTACTATTCAGATAATAATAAGTACTTCCAAACGACAACCAGCCCGTATGCATATGCCCATCCGACATCATGTAATAATAGGTACTTCCAAATGAAAGCCAGCCCGTGTGCATATGATGATCCGGCGCTATAAAATAGTACCTCTTTCCTCCTATGGTCTGCCAGCCTGTTACTTTCACACCATTTTTATAATAATATCTTTTTCCGTTTTCTGTTTGCCAACCTTCTTTTTTCACATTATCCCGACGGATTCCATTTTCATCGAAGTAGTATTCCTTCCCATCTATGGTCTGCCAGCCTGTTACTCTCACTCCATTACTATTCAGATAATAATAAGTACTTCCAAACGATAACCAGCCCGTATGCATATGCCCATCCGACATCATGTAATAATAGGTACTTCCAAATGAAAGCCAGCCTGTATGCATATGATAATCCGGCGCTATAAAATAATATCTCTTTCCTCCTATGGTCTTCCAACCTGATGCCTTTTCACCATTCACATAATAATACTTCTGTCCACCTTCCGTTATCCACCCATTCTTATTACTACTCTCTTTCTTCAATCCCAAAAACTTTGCAATTCCTGTCGCGTCTGCAACGCCTAATTTTTTCAAGCCTGCTTCTGTTTTCAGGAAATTCTCCGCATCAGAACTATTTGAAATAAAAGCATGCTCCACAATAATTCCCGGAATATTCTCTTCCTTACAAGAAATCTGAACAGAAAAATAATCAGAAATACTTCCATCCGGATATTTTTCATTAAGCGTCGTATCTTTGCTGTAAATTGGTCTTTTATCCAATCCCAGTTTCCCAAGCTCATCCCAGATTGCAGTTGCTAATGCTTTTCCATCCGCTCCTACCTGTGGCTTCCAACTGCTGTTTGGATAAATCACTTCTGCACCTTTTGCGATTGAGGCCGTAGATGAGTTCAGATGAAAACTCACAAAAATACGCGCTCCTTGTTTTGCAGCCGCTTTGGCACGCCGGTCAATATCATCTCCGGAGCTTGTACTTTCCGGATAAGGACAAGCAGCTCCCGTCCTTGTCATGTACACCCTGACTCCTTCATATTGTTCCAACTCTGTCTTACAATAATTTGCTATTTTTAAAGTCAGCACTTCCTCACGCAAACCGTTCGCAGAAGCACCCGAATGGCTGCTGTCATGTCCCGGATCTAATGCCACTACGATTTCTGAATCTCTGCTGTCCACAGATGCCGCACGCATTTTAGCGCTTGGACCTTCCATTTCCCTTGAAACTTCTCTAAGCGCTTCTGAAATACCATCATGTACTTCTGTCTCGCCATTTTGATCAATCATCACCACAGATGTTTCAAGTTCTTGCGTTTCCTGTGCATCTAATGGTTTCAATTCCTCAATTCCATCATAAGTTTCATTTACGCCAAACTCTGCCGCTATTCCTAAATCGGCTAATGCAAATGTCTGAGTAGCGTCCGCTGTTTTTACATTCAATTCCGTAACTTCATATGTACCATTCTGATCTTCCGAGAATTCCTTTTCAAACAAATACAAATTCCCACTATGCTGCGTCGCTTCCCATTCTTCTGTTCCGCTTTCACCAGTCAAATTAGCAGTAATACTCTCGATCTCTTCTGTTCCATCTCCCCATGAAACAACCATTTTCTGAGTCTTTGATGTTTCCAAGTATGGACTTTCAATATAAACAAAATTTATCCTTTGCTCAATTTCAGATTCCATAGTCTGCGTTTCCGCCTGCACGTCCATCTCATTTTCCTGTGCCCGCACAGGAATCGCCGCACACATAAGCATAAATGACAGGCTTAATGCAATCCATCTCTTAAGTATTCCCTTCATACTCTTCTCCTTATTTTATTATCTATTGTTTACCCATGTAACCATCCAGTACCGCATGTCCTGTTTCAAATACATTTCCTTCTTCTGTGATCTTTATTTTCTCGTAATGATAAGTATCCAGATAAGAATTCACAACACATTTCAGCACTTCCGTCTCTCCTGCTGTTCCCATTCCTCTGACATAATCCCCAAACGCCTTATTTACATCCAGATGAAGACTTTTATCATCCTCATTCTGCTCAAAATTATTCACCTGGCAATCATCTGTTATAACCCCTCTATTCTGCAGCTCCATCCAGATTGCAAGTCCATTTATGATTCCGCTCTCGATTTCCTCCGATATAACATTTCCTGTCTCCGGATCAACATAATAACAAATCAATTTCTGTGACGTGGATTCTTCATCCGATGGCTTTGGAGCTTCTGCCGAATTCTCTTTGTCCTTATCCACAGCTTCCTTATCTGCATCCTTCTTATCTATATTCTCTTGTTCCACATTCTGATTGGTTCCGATATTCTCATTATCATTTCCCACTTTGCTTCCACATGCGGCTGCTCCCACAACTAATCCTAAGATCAACCCCACTATTAACATTCGTTTCTTCATTATTATACTCCTCCTATTTCATGTCATAATGCATCATAAAAATAACTTCTCCGGATACACTCCCTTTTCTATCAGATCCCGTATGGACTGTACCACATATTCTTTATCCTCTTGATACGTCACTCCAAACCATTGATCCTTAGATTCCAGCACCTTAACCTGGGCGTTTTCCTTGCGGATCAAGTCTCCAATCACTTTTGGCAATAAATACTCTTTTTTTATTTCTTCCGGTTCTAAATCCTTCAAAAATTCCCTGAATCCTTGCTCCAGCACACGGAAAAATTCCGGATGAAGCCCCCACATATTCATGGATACCGGTGTATGAAGAGGAAGTGAATATTCCTGTTCATCTACTCTTCCTACTGCTGCTTCTCCCTTCTTTAGAATATCAAATGTCTCTTCAATATCCGTCAGCATATGGTTTTCATCTATCTTGCAGACCCCTCTTGTCACTGCTCCATGTTCGCTCAACGTATTCTCGAGAACAAATCCCACCATGCAGATATCTAAAGCATCTTTTGTGTTTTTGCCTGACAGATACTGATATGCTACCTGATACGCTTCTTTTCCATAATAATCATCTGCATTGATTACAAGAAATGGTTCCTGCACAACATCTTTACAGCACAAAATTGCTTGTCCTGTTCCCCATGGTTTCTTTCTTTCTTCAAGTTTGCCATAAAATTGTGCCGGAATATCTGATAATTCCTGGTATGCATACTCCACTTCTACTACTTTTTCAATGCGTTTCCCAATAATTTCCTTAAAATCTTTTTCCAAATCTCTTCTGATTACAAATACAACTTTATTGAAACCAGCCTCCAAGGCGTCGTAAATAGAATAATCCATGATTATTTCGCCATTTGGCCCTACCGGTGCAAGTTGCTTGATTCCGCCGCCAAACCTGCTGCCAAGTCCTGCCGCCATAATAACTAATGCAGTTTTGTTCATTGTTTATCTCCTTGTATTCCTGAATCCAAAGATTTTCATAGTCTTTTATATTATAATATAGCTTTGCTTTTTTGTCCACATCTTAGCAATGTCCTGCCACAAAATTCACTCTGAGTTCTTCTTTGATACGCCTACTGTTCTTTGCAGAAAATGTACAATAAATATCCTTTGTAAAATAAATTAACCTTTTATCCATATAAATTCTCCATACATGCTTTAGATTGATTAGCGTAGATGCTTTTACTTTATACAAAGTCGCTCCCAGATTCCCTTCTAAATGTTTGATATCGGCCCGAACTATTCCTTCGCCTGTCTTATAAATCACTTTGCAATAATGAGTTGATTTAATCTTTTCGATGTAATAAATATCTTCCACATATACTCTCTCATAAAACCTGTCTTCATCCTGCACAAATACATATTCTCTTTTCATAATGGATCCCTCTTCGCTATAGATTCCTTACATCGCATATGAATATAAGTAAACTATACTCTTTGAGTCCACCACACGAATCGAGTTGTCATATTTTACCGATTTTTGTCGCAGATTGCAATTATATTGCACAAAATAGCCAAAGAGAGGAATCAGTTTCCCGATTCCTCTCTCTTGCTCATTCTCCCAAGCCGCTCTCTATAATGTCTATCATACCTTTTAAAGCCTCTTCTTCGTCTTCTCCTTGACAGACTAATTCCAACTCATCCCCACATTTAATGCATGCCCCCAATACACTCAGCACACTTTTCGCATCTCCTGTAACATTTTTGAAATGAAATGTGATTCTACTTTTATATCTCACTGCTACTCTGCAGAAAAGACCCGCCGGTCTAAGATGCAAACCGGTTGTATTTTTAATTATTACCTTTTTACTAACCATATCCTTGCCTCTTTTACTTTCCTGGTAGTGTCAAAAACTACCTATTTTTTATTGTTTAAATCTATTTAAAACCTTGATTTTTAGGGAAATCTGCAATAAAAAGAGCATTGACCTCCCTTTTTTGATATAATGTCCTCGACCAAAAATCCAAAATATCGAAAGGAGCCAATGCTCATGGACATTATACAATACTTACTTTCTGTTATTCAATACCAACATCAACAAATCTGCTGGCTTTTAAATTTCATCTGCAGATATATTCCTCTCAAACAGTGGGCTTTTGACGATTCCCATTC